>Ga0233431_1000225_pt1 | contig 131666 bp, 106 predicted proteins | sample SI_118_April2016_FD_179867 | JGI IMG/M metagenome (GOLD analysis project Ga0233431, IMG submission 179867) | Seawater microbial communities from Saanich Inlet, British Columbia, Canada - SI_118_April2016_200_MG | ecosystem: Environmental > Aquatic > Marine > Inlet | place: Canada: British... | reverse complement strand
TTGTTGATAACTTCGAATTTGATGAGAATTTTGTTGTTAGGGTGAGTATCTCGGAGGAGAATGACAATGAGAGGTATGTTTTTGATAATTTTGAAGCTATTGGGTTTAAAGGGAAGACTGAAAAGAGAGGAGCTGGATATGATTTGTACTCTTTTTCGTTAGTTAGTTCTGATGGAGAGATTTTTGGTCCTGTTGAGCGTCGGGCAAAGTATGAGGAGGCTTGTGAAATGGTTTTGAGATTAAGTTATGCTGAAGATTTGACCATAGAAATTTCTTCTGGAGTGAAGATTGCTGAAGAGTCTAAAGATGCTTAGCTTTGTTTGAGTTGTGTTCCTCGTTTGAAGTTGCGTAGATGGTTTCGCCTTCGGGGTTTGTTAGGTAAAACCAGTATTTTGAGGTGGTTGGGTTGAGTATTGCGTGGATGCTTTCTATTGATGGATTGCCTATTGGGCCTGGGGTAAGTCCTGTGTGTTTGCGGGTGTTGTATGGAGAATTAGATTCGAGATCTGCTGTTGTGATTTTGTTGTCGTTTTTTTTGTAGAGAAGTGTTGCGTCAGTGTCTAGTCGCCAACCTGATTCCATGCGTTTCAGGAGGATTCCTGAGACTAATGCTCGGTCTTCTGGGGTTATGACTTCTTTTTCGAGTATTGAGGCGAGGGTTAGAGTTTCGTGGAGAGAGAATGGGGAGTGGTGGATTTGTTGTAGGTATGGTTCTATTTTGTTTTCGAAGTTGTTTAGGGCTTTGTAGATTAAGTTGTTTGGGTCGAATTCTATTGGGTCGAGGAAATATGTGTCCGGGAAGAGATATCCTTCGAGAGGGAGGTCAAGTGATGGCTGTGCGTTCGGTCCGAGGACGGTTGGATCGAGGAATGTGTAGCTTTCGTAATCGTCGAAGTTGCGGACTGCTTGTTCAAATTCGCCTGGGGCGATGAGTTCCATCTCTGTGAGGCGGGTGTCGATGTCGTGAATCTTTAGCCCCTCTTGGATTGTGATTACGGCTTCAGATTCTGCTGGATTACTGATTATGGCTACTATTTCTGGTGCTGTCATTGATGGAGAGAGCAAAAATCGGCCGGAAATTATGTCTTGGTCTAGTCCATGGAGACGGAGATACCAGTAAAAGGCCCAGGAATTTTTGATTACTTCTTTTTCTTCGAGTGTATCGGCTATTGTGCTTACAGAGTCTCCTTGGCGGATGAGGATTGAAATTTCTTCGGTGCTTTTTGAGTCGAGAGGGTTGTGTGTTGCGTCGTAGTATCTGGTGACGTTTGCTATTAATACGGCAACTAGGAGTCCGATGACTGCTCCGGCATATAGTTTTTGTCTTTTTTTAATTTGGGCGATTTGTTGTTGATGCATGAGGGGTGTGAAGTTTATTCGTCGTGGCTTATTCGCCAAGGCCTGGGAAGTTCATCCCGCCCATGATGTCTTTCATTTTTTCAGCGCCAATTTGTTGTGATTTTTTGATTGCTTTATTGAAAGCTTTTTCGAGAGCTTCTTCGAGAGATTTCTTTTTTTCGGCTGCGTTTTGGATTGCTTCGTCAGTTATTTCGACCTTGATAACTTCTTGTTCTCCATTAATTGTTATGGTTACGCCTTCGGTTTCTGCTTCGATATGTGTGTTTTTAAGTTCGCCTTTTATTTTGCGTGCTTCTTTTTGGATTTTGTACATATCTTTTGCTTTGTCGAACATTTTTGAGTGGTTAATTTTATACGACAGGAACTTTAACATAAAAAAGTGTTGATATAAATAGCCAATTACTCTAGTATTTGCGCTGCGAAATTATTTAAAGACAATTAAAAATGGAAACTGTAAAATTGAATGCTAAGAAGCGTGAGGGGGAGATGAAAGCCAAGGATTTGAGAAAGACCGGATTTGTGACTGCGGAGTACTATGGGGCTGGAGTTGAGAATATTAGCTTGCAGATGGATTATCAAGATTTTAGACGGGCTTATCGTGATGCTGGTAAGAGTACGGTGGTTGAGCTTGCTGTTGATGGAGCGGATGCGGTTTATGCTCTTGTTCATGAAGTGGACTATGATCCTGTGACTGACAAATATATTCATGTGGACTTTTTGCATGTAGATTTGAACAAGGAAATTACTACGAAGGTTCCTTTCGAATTTCTTGGAGAGGCGCCTGCTGTTCGTGAGCTTCAAGGTACACTTATGACTGCGCTTGATGGTGTTGAAGTGAAATGTTTGGCTCGTGACTTGATTTCTTCTATTGAAGTCGATATTTCTGGCTTGAATGAATTTAGTGACGTGGTTCGTGTTGGAGATTTGAAAGTTCCTGAAACTGTAGAAATTATGACTGATTCTGAAGAGACTGTTGCGACAGTCTCGCCTCCTAAGGAGGAGGAAGAGGAACCTATTGTAGCTGAAGGCGAGGAAGGTGCTGAAGGTGAAGAAGGTGCTGAGGGCGAAGAAGGTGCTGAGGGAGCTGATGCTAGTGAGGGTTCTGATGCTGGTGGTGAGGAGAAGAAAGAAGGGTAGGAAAGTTAAATAAAATTAAAAGCCGCAGCTCCTTATGGGGCCGCGGCTTTTTTGTTTTGTTGTGTTCGTTCTCTACAAACTCCAAATAGTATATCCAGCAATGATAGGAGCAATGATCAGTGCGATTGTGTTGATAACTTTGATCAGAGCATTTAGAGCTGGGCCTGAAGTGTCTTTGAATGGATCTCCGACGGTGTCTCCGACAACTGCCGCTTTGTGAGCTTCGCTTCCTTTTCCACCGTGATTTCCGTCTTCGATGTATTTTTTAGCATTGTCCCAAGCCGCACCTCCAGTACACATTTGGAGAGCAAGTAAGAATCCTGAGACGATCACTCCTGCGAGCAAACCGCCGAGAGCGAGTGGGCCAAGTAAGAATCCAACTAGAACCGGTGTTGCTACAGCAAGTACTCCTGGGAAAACCATTTCGCGGAGTGCTGAGCGAGTCACGATATCGACGCATTTTCCGTAGTCCGGTTTTGCTTTTCCGGTCATGATTCCTTTGATTGTTTTGAATTGGCGGCGGACTTCTTCGACTACTGTGTGAGCGGTTTTGCCGACTGATTGCATTGTTGCCGCAGAGAATAGGAATGGCAATAACGCACCAATGAATAATCCGATCAATACGCGGTGATCTGCGATGTCAAATATAAGCCCTTCTCCACCTACCATATTTTTTGCGAGCTCTTCGTTGTATGCCTGGAAAAGCACGAGGGCGGCGAGTGCCGCTGAGCCGATTGCGTATCCTTTTGTGACGGCTTTAGTTGTGTTTCCTACAGCGTCGAGAGCGTCTGTGTTTTTTCGTGTTTTTTCTGGAAGGCCTGCCATTTCAGCGATTCCTCCTGCGTTGTCAGTGATTGGTCCATATGAATCTGTTGCGATGACCATTCCTGTTGTAGAAAGCATAGCTACAGCCGCTATTGCGATTCCGTAGACTCCGTTTCCTACTGATGGAGAATTTTCTCCGAAGTAATACGCTAGGAAGATGCCGACCAAGATTAGTACTGCCGGAAAGAATGTGCTTTTGAGTCCGACAGCAAGTCCGATGATTATATTTGTTGCCGCTCCGGTTTCTGATGCTTTTGCGATTTTTTGGACTGGTCCGTATTTAGTTGCTGTGTAATATTCTGTGATTACTGTGAGGAACAAAGTAATACCGAGTCCGACTAGTCCTGCGTAGAAGATGTAGATGTCTCCGAGCAAGTAATCAGTTACGAAGTAGAACCCAACTGCTGAGAGCAGTCCTGTTATGATCATTCCTTTGTATAGAGCACCCATGATGCTCCCTTTCTTTCCGATGCGTACGAATAGAGTTCCGATAATTGATGCGATAACTGCTATTGATCCGAGAGCGAGAGGGTATTCTATCCCGAGCGTTCCTAGAGATTCTGTTAATGTAGAAGCGGCGAGAATCATTGCCGCGATCAATGTGACTGCGTATGTTTCGAACAAATCAGCTCCCATTCCTGCACAGTCTCCGACGTTGTCTCCGACGTTGTCGGCGATGACTGCTGGGTTTCTTGGGTCGTCTTCTGGAATTCCAGCTTCGACTTTCCCTACAATGTCTGCTCCGACGTCAGCCGCTTTTGTGAAGATTCCTCCTCCTACACGTGCGAACAGAGAGATCAAAGACGCTCCGAACCCGAATCCAATCAAGAGTTTCGCTGCCTCTGCGGCTGGAATATCAAGCAATCGGGTGAATATAAAATAAAATCCACTTACTCCGAGCAAAGAGAGTCCGACAACTGCCATTCCTGTCACGGCTCCTCCTTTAAATGCTACTGAAAGTGCTTTTTTGATGCTTGATCTTGCCGCATTTGCAGTTCTGACGTTTGCGCGGACAGAAACATTCATTCCTATATATCCGGCTAATGCCGAAAATAAAGCTCCCACTACAAACCCAACGGCCATTAATACGCCGTTATTGTGGTCTCCTGCGGGGATTGTGAATGCAAGTACCAAAAAGATTGCTAATGCGAAGACAGATACAGTTAGGAACTGTCTATTTAGATATGCTTTGGCTCCTTCTTGGATTGCTTTTGCGAGCTCCTGCATTTGCTTGTTGCCTTTTGGTTTGCGTAAGACTCCTACTGTCAGAACAACAGCATACAAAAGAGCCAACACGCTTACCACCATTGCTGTAACAACTAGCATGAGTGATGTGTCCATATTGGATTGATTAAAGAATATTATTAATTGCGGTCTGCATCGTGACGTGGAGAAGTATATAGATAATGCTTCTTTAACTGAAGCGGTCTTTTTCAGATTTTCTTGTCAGAATTATCAAATGTATGTAGAATTTTCTTTGGCTTAATTTAACCCTCATCCTATGACATTTGTATCTGCCGTTATGAACGGAATTGAAATTTTGAAGCTCAATAAAGCAAAAATGAACGAAGTTGCAGGGAAGGAAAGTGCTACTGTTTGGGCTTTGGTGATTCTTTTTGTTCCGTTTGTAGTGAACTTGATTTTGTCGGCACTTCAGACGACAATGTTTCTTTCGCTACAGATTAAATTTCTGATTATTCCTGTTTTGGTTGTGATTGCGACTATTTTCTTGATGAGCGTGATTGCTCAGCAACTATTTCATGCCAAAGGTGATCACATGGCGTTTTTCAGAGTAATTGCGCATGCCGGAGTTGTAATGTGGGCTGGAGTTATCCCTTTTGTTCTGAGTCTTTTGGGAGTGGTCGACGTTTATAGTATCTTCAATTTGGTCAATATGATTGCGGGGATCTGGATGTTGATCGTGACTTACCAGGTTTTGATTGGCTACTATAAATTGAACCAACAGAATGCGATTATTACTATGGTTCTTGGGGTTGTTGGGGCCGCTATTATTCAGAGTATTCTTGGTCGAATTTTGATAGGGAAGTTTTATAGGTTGATGTACTTTTAAGGGGGATTTTAGTGGGTTGACATTTGCAATTTCTCTTTCCTCATGCTATCTTTTGGGCCTTTTTCGTGGTATAATTAACAGATCTAACTGAATAATATGTCAGGAGAAAAAGATATGACAAAAGGAGGAACTCCCTTCGAAGATGATGGGGCTGAAAAAGCAGGGCAAACTGCGCAATCTTCATCTACAAAGAAGAGAAAAAGAAGGCCTAGACGAAGAAAGTCTAGTGGTCAAACTGATCCTGTAGAGAGAAAAGAGCAGGTTTTTGAGGATAAAACTGATAAAGATGCTCCGGTCACTTCGGATACTCCGAATGTTCCGGATCAAGGTTTCGCGGAACCTTTTGGGGCTCCAGCAACTCCAGTGACCCCGGCTACTCCAGTTACTCCAGTTACTCCATTCGCTCCAGAGCCATTTTCTGCAGGACAACCAGATGGCAAACTTAATGTTCCTCACAAAGAGAATGAACATAGATATACGGGTGATTCTGATGCAGGGATGCCTGCTGGATTGGTTGATGAGCCTATGGGGAAGAAGGATGGGGGGCCTGAACCTATTCCTGCGCCATCTCCATTCTCGGCGCCAGATAGTGCATTCCCTGATGAACCAAAGCCTTTTGGTGCACCTTCAATGCCTGGAGCACCTACTACGCTTGATGAAAAAGCTTTGAATGAAAAACCATTAGATGAAATTGGAAAGACTGACACGATGCCTTTTGAACCTGCTGAAAAAATTGATGATAGTTTTCCGATGGTTGAGGATACGGAGACTAATGAATCAACTGACGGAAAGGTTGACGATAATGTTTATACAAGTAAGAAACCTCCCAATAAAGAAGTTGATTTTGAGGAGGGAGCTACTAATGAATTTGAACAAAAAGATCCTTTGACTGCTCAGCCTGAAGAATCTATTCAGGATGTGGCGGCTGAATCTGTTCCTGGCCAAATTCCAGGGTCGGGAGTAGAGACTCCTCAAGTTGAGGTTGCTGATGTGACTGGAGCTGGGGATTTTGCTGAGGATAAGAGTAATTTTTGGGATCTTTTGGATGAGGCGGGGATCACGAAACAGCATATTATTATGGTTTTGGGAGCTATTGGGGTTGTGATTGTTGTTATCTTGTTCTTTGTTTTTGGTGGGCTTAGTCTATTTACTGGAGGAGATTCTGAGGATGACGGGGCTGTTAAGATTGTTGTTGAAGATCCTGTTGACGAAGAAACTGATGCTGATGAAGGGTCTTCGGGGGTTGTCCCAATTCCTTCTGATGCAGAGCAAATTTTCTCGCTTTCTGGACTTGTTAATTCGTATATTTTTGGACTTGAATTTTCACAGCAAAGAATTCTTCCCAATCTGAATCTGGATCCTGTTAGCGAAGGGGGAAGTTTGATTGGAGTGGACTCTTCTATTGCTGTAGGGCAGTCTGAAGGTGTCTCTCATGATGCAATCGTGGTGTACATTGATCTTCTTCGAAAGATTGACAATGCCGGAAAGGTGAATCTTTATGATTATTTAAACCAATTTGTTGATAGAAGAGCCGCTCTTCAGGAGCATTTGAGTTTGCTTACAACTTTGCTTTTGGAATCTGAGTCTGCAAAGAATACTGTTTTGCAAGAGATGGCGCGGATTGATGCTGAATATTCGTCAACTGGAATTGAAAAAGATACTTATGAGTCGGCATTTTTTGACTCTATTAATGGATTTCAAGGAGAGAATACTTATAGTTATTTGGAATTGTTTGTTGAGGCTGGGCAAAAGCGAGTTAAACAAAAAGCTTATTACAACGCTTTGAAAACTTTGAATGAATCTTTGGATGCATCTATTTCTGTTCTTGGGCCGAGGATTCAGGATATTTCTGTTAATGCTGATGCTTTGATCCAAGGAGTAAAGGTTTTTGAGGTTTCAGGCTCGAACATTGACGCAATCCTTATTCAGTAGCGGAATCTTTGATCTAAGTGGACTTAATATGTTATAATCTGGATCCTTTTTCGTACTATAGAGTGGATTAAAAGTTTTTTATGAATTATAAATGGTTCGACAATTTGGTTGACGCTGTGAGGATTTATCTCCCTCAGGTTGATGAAGACAGACTTAAGGAAGCGTACAAATTTTCTGAAAAGGTTTACAAAAAACTCAAAGATGACCATCCGGAGAGTGATTTTATTTTGAGGCCGAAGAATGTTGTTGATGCGTTGATTCCTTTTAAACCTGATGAAGATACTGTTGTTTCGGCTTTTCTTTATGATGCGATTGATTCTGGAGTAATAGATAAGGCTGATTTGGATGAGAGGTATGGGGAGGAAGTTATGAGTTTCTTGGATGGGCTTCAGATTTTGAAGAGTATTCGTGTAGTTAATTACAAGTCTGCCGATAAGGTTGATTTGCTTAGGAAGCTTTTTCTTGTGATGGCAAAAGACATAAGAGTTTTGGTTGTGCTTCTTGCTGTTAGAGTTGTCCAAATGCGGCTTTTGGAGAAATTGCCGGAGGATTGTAGTGTGGCATTTGCCGGGGAAGTTTTTGAGATTTTCGTGCCTATTGCGGCAAGGCTTGGAGTTTATAGATACAAAACTGTATTGGAAGATTATTGTTTCCGATATTTACAGGCTGAAGATTATAAAAATATTTCTGCTCAGTTGGATAAAATGGGGAGGAAGAAGCAGGGGTATATTGATTCTGTTTGTCGTGAGCTCAAGGAGTTTTATGAGTCTCATGGATTTTCGGGAGTAAAAGTCACAGGGAGGTTGAAGGGTGTTTACAGCATTTATAACAAGATGAAAAAGAAAGGGCTTACTGATGTTGATGGTGTTTATGATCTTTTTGCGGTCAGAGTTATCTTACCGTCTGTACATGAATTTAATATGGAGGAAGATGTCTCGAAGTTATATGAAGCTTTGGGGACTTTGCATAGTCGATGGAAACCGATTGCTAGTCGTTTTAAAGACTTTGTAGCTGTGCCGAAGCCGAATGGTTATAGAAGTTTGCATACAACTGTACTTGGGCTTTCTAATGGAGATTTTATGCACCCTGTCGAAGTTCAGCTTCGCTCGGATGCTATGCATGAAGAGGCTGAATATGGAGTTGCTTCGCATTGGCTCTACAAAGATACTCGTGGCAAAGGATTTGCAATGCTAAAGGCGCATGTTGATTGGTTGAAAAGTTTGGCCGCATTGCACGCAGATATCAAGGGTGACGAAAAAGCACTCGACAGTATCAAATTGGATATATTCGGAGATCGTATATATGTTTTGACGCCGAGGGGTGATGTGAAGGAATTGCCTACCGGAGCGACGACTTTGGATTTTGCGTATGCGGTGCATACTGATATTGGACATAGATGTATTCTTGCGAAAGTTAATGGAAAGCCTGTTTCTTTTGATACGGAACTTGAGAATGGGGATACTATTGAGATTGTTACCAGAAAAGATGGAGTGCCGAAGCTTGAGTGGTTGTCTATTGTAAAGACCAGTCAGGCGAAAGTTAAGATTAAAAACTGGTTTGCGGCTCAAGATAGACAAAAGAATGTTAAGAGAGGACGTGATCAGCTCAACACTCAATTAGCGCGATTTGGGAAGCCGCTTCTTGCGCCTTCTTTGAATATTTTGAAGGGGTTCGGTGGGGGAAAATTAAATTCTACTGAACGAGAGAAAATTCTTGAAGAAATAGGGAAAGGAACTCAATCTGCCAGCAATGTGATCCGAAAACTTTTTGAATATTATGATTTACTTGAGGATAAGAAATACGAAATTATGCGTGAGAAGAAAGATAAAAAAGTTGAGGCTAGGGCCAAAGCTAAGGCCAAAGATCTTGATGATAGTGTTATATTGGGTGGAGTTACAGGGATGAAATCTAATTTTGCCAAATGTTGTAATCCTTCTTCAGGGGACGATATTGTCGGATATGTTTCTTCATTAAAAGATAGTGCGACTGTCCACAAAAGGGAATGTCCGATTCTTGCTGGGTTGAATCCTGAAAGAGTTGTGTCTGCGCATTTTAAAGGTGCAGATGGACGAAAAAGAGGACAGCTTTATCGTGTTAGAGTTAGGATTGAGGCAGATGAACGGATTGGGCTCTTGGGGGATGTTGGATCTACTGTTGCGGCAAATGGCGTAAATATTGTGTCTTACGGCCCACTGGATTCCGGTAAGGCTGGGATTGCTTGGGTTCTTCTGGAATTAGATGTGGGAGATTTAGAGCAATTTGAAAAAGCGCTCAATTCTATCGAGAGGGTTAGTGGTGTTAGAAGTGTCATAAAGGTAACTTAACCGTTTTGCCGGTTTCGTTTTCTATTATTTTTGTGAGAAGGTTTTTTATTTTCGTTGTTTCTTCTTTTGTGAGTTTGATTTTTTGGATGGATGAGAAGGTGTTTAGTTTTAGGAAGTTGAATAGTTTTCTGTATTTTTGAGTGAGTTTTATTGGGAATGATGATTCTTCTTTGAAGTTTGGGAGGAGGCCCAAGATGTCCAGGAATTTTATTGTGAAGGCAGTTGTTACGATTAGGGATTTATCGGTTGTTTCAATTGTTTTCAATGTGTTGTCTATGAGTTCGAATAGGTCTGGGAGATAATCTTCCCCGAGGAGGAGATTGTCCAAGAGTTGAGTTATTAGAAGTGCGCTTGTGATTTTAGTGAGTTCTTCGCGGAGGCGTTTGTAACTTTTTTCTAGGCGGATGTCGGTGACGGTTGTGCTTCTGGAGCTTTTGTATAGCTCGAATGTGCAGAGATTGAGAGTCTCTGTTGTGCCTGCGAATCTAGACGATGGTTTCAGTGCGCCACGAGCTACTGCATGGATTTTGCCGTATTCGCGGGTGTATATAAATAGAAGCTTATCTGCTTCTCTTAAACTTTTTGATCCGAGAATAATCCCTTTGGTTTTGATATGTTTTTGACTCATTCTTCAGTTGCTATTGGTCTTTTGAGGTAGTTGTGGACCGAGAGAATGCTTGCGCATACTGCTAGAATCATGGTTATTACGAGTTCGAAGATTGTTAGGACGAAGAGGTTTAGATTTTTGCTGAAAGTTGCGAGTGTAGTACCGTCGATATCTATTTGGTTCGAGATTATTGTTAGGAGGATGATATTTGTGATTATGGCCAATATTGCATAAAGGATTGCTTCGATGATGAATGGGAGGTGGATGAAGCTTACATTTGCGCCGACGAGTCTCATGATATTTATTTCTTTTCTTCGGCTGAAGATTGTGAGTTGGACTGAGTTGAATATTATTAAAGTGCCACCGATGATGAATATTATAATGATCCAGAATATGATTTGGTGGCTGAAGTCGGTGACTTTCTTGAGGTTTTTGGCAACGCTAGAGATGATGATGGATTCTTGATTCGGTTGGTCGGTTTGGCTTATGTTTGTGATAATGAGTGAGAGTTGACTTCCTTTGATGAAATTTTCGATTTCTTCGTGGTATTCGGGGCTTTTTGTTTGGATTGATATGCTTGCTGGAAGGGGATTGCCGAGGTCGTATTTCTCGAATGATTCGTAGATTTTTGGGTAGGTTGTTTTGATTTTGGCGAGGGCGTTTTCTTTTGATGTGTGAGTGACGTTTGTAACTCCGTCGAGTAGTCGTAGTTCATCGATTATTTTTTGAACTTGTGATGTCGATGTTTCTTCTTTCAAGTAAAGTGTTAGATCGACTTTTTCGCTCAAACTTTGTAGTGAATTTTCTGCAATGAAATTGACCGCCAGGATTATGTTGAAAATGAAAAGAATTATTCCTATGACAAAGATCGTTGCGATTGAGAGGAATTTGTTCCGATACAGATTAGAGAGACTCAAGTGCAGGGCTCTTTTCAATAACGTTGCGGGATGAGGATTGATCATTTTTTTCTCGAATTAGAGATGATTTGTAGATGTCCGGACGATACGGCTTTAGTCTAACAATTTTTGCATCTAAGTTTAAGTCGATTATCAATTTTTCCAATTGATGAGTGAAAGCGAATTGATCATATCCGAGAGCGATGATTGATGGGCGATACCGGCGGATTACTTTGGTTTTATCTTTTTTTTCTCCGAGAATCACCACATTGGACCACGAAGTTTCTTCGAGATTTTTGAGGCGTGATTTTTCGTTGTTGATTGGAGCTTTGCCTTTGATTTGTTTGACTGTTTTGTCGCGGGCCAAAACTGCGACTATGAGGGGATTTGTTAGTCGTTTAGAGAGTTCTTTTGCTTGTACGAAAAGATTTTCGTGGCCGGCGTGGAGGTGATCGAAGGTGCCGAAAAGCATTATTGTTTGATTGTCTTGGTTCATTGATGTGTGGTGGCTAGGCCGTGATGTCCGGAATTAGCAGGTTAATCGCGACCAGTGCGAGGAAAATCACGATTACCGCTATTGCAAGAGCGGCGTCCAGTATTCTATGCGATTTCTCCCGATTAGCAAGGGAAATTCTCAAAGAAGAGATCCCATATATGAAGCCTGTTATGATAAAGGGGATGTCTAGGATCTGGTTGGTGATCAAGGCTTGTTTCATGTACATACCGTTTGCGATGAACATGCTTGATCCAATGTGGACTGCGCCGATTACTATGAAGAACAGGATTGAGACTTTTTTTATATTTTTGACGGTTTCCATCGGAATGGATTATACAGAAAGCTGTGAATATGGGGAAGGTGGGTTTACTGGGGGAAAGTTACGTATCTTTTTTAACAGGTTAGCGTTAACAGGGTAGCGAAAAGATACGTATCTTTTCTAGCGGGAATCCTAGAATTTTAATTTTGAACTCATCTTGCTATTAGTGTAACATTTCTATCGATGAAAATTTCCAAAGATACAGTTAAGCATGTTGCGAAGTTGGCGAGGCTTGGATTGACCGATGATGAGGTCGAGAAGTTTAGTGGGCAGTTGTCTGATGTTTTTGATTATATGGATATTTTGGAAGAGGTTGATACTTCCGGTGTGAAGGAAACTTCGCAAGTTACGGGTTTGGAAAATGTTAGTGAGAAGGACGAGATTATTAAACGCGAGGAAGGTTTACTTGGAGCGAGTGAATTACCTGTGGAGTCGAACCAGATTTTGGTAAAAGCGGCAATAAAGAAACAGTAATTTGGCCAGTGTGGCCGAGTCTATGGCAAAACTAAATGAACTTACAATTCGAGAGGTTGCAGATGGCTTTCGTGCCAAGAAGTTTTCGAGTGAAGAAGTCACGAAGGATTGTCTTAAAAGGATTAAGGAGAGGAACGAGGAGGTAAATGCTTTTGTTCTTGTTGATGAAGGTGAAGCTTTGCGTATGGCGCGGGAAATTGATAAAAGCGGATTTGGCGGTGGGGCGAAAGATCATATTCTAAAAGGAGTGCCTGTTGGGTTGAAAGATATTTTAAATACTCGTGGAGTGAAGACGACCTGTTGTTCTCCGGGTTTGAGGGATTATGTTCCACCATACGATGCTACTGTTGTTGAAAAACTTCGTGGTGCTGGAATGGTTATGGTTGGGAAGACTAATATGGATGAGTTTGCGTGCGGGGCGTCGACGGAGCACAGTTGTTTTGGAGTGACCAAAAATCCTGTGGATTTGACGAAAGTTGCTGGAGGATCGAGTGGAGGAAGCGTGGCGGCTGTGGCCGATGATATGAGTATTTATGCTTTGGGGACGGATACCGGGGGATCGATTCGTCAGCCTGCCAGTTTTTGTGGGACCTATGGGTTGAAAGTAACATATGGGCGTGTTTCCAGGAGTGGCGTGACTGCGTTGGCGTCGAGTTGGGATACCGTTGGACCTATTGGGAAGAGTGTTGAGGATTTGGCGATTGTTCTTGGGACGATAGCTGGTCGTGATCGGAAAGACATGACGACTCCGGATGTAGCTGTACCTGATTATACGAAATTTCTTGGCAAAGGAGTCAAAGGTCTAAAAATTGGACTGCCTAAGGAATATTTTGGAGATGGGATCGAGAACGAGACGCGAGATGTTGTTATGAAGGCTGTGAAAAAGCTTGAGAAGGAGGGGGCGAAGCTTGTTGATGTTTCTCTTCCGATGACTAAATATGCGATTTCTGCTTATTATATTTCTATGCCGGCTGAGCTTTCGGCGAATATGGAAAGATATGACGGAATAAGGTTTGGAAAGAAGGCGTCAGAAAAGGCTACTGGGCAGATTAAGGATTTGGTTGATCAGTATTTCGTGGTTCGTGGGGAGGCTTTTGGAGATGAGATTAAGAGGAGAATAATGATTGGTACTTATGTTTTGTCGGCGGGGTATATGGATGCTTATTACAAGAAGGCGATGAAGGTTCGGACTAAGATTATTGAAGATTTTGGTCGTGCTTTTGAAAAAGTGGATGTTTTGATCGGTCCTGTTTCTCCTTTCCCTGCATTTGGGATAGGGGAGAAGGCTGATGATCCTTTGGCGATGTATATGGCTGATGCTTTGACTATTCCGGCCAGTGCGGCCGGGGTTCCTTCGCTTGCTTGTCCGTGCGGGGAATCGGAGAGTGGTTTACCGATTGGGCTACAGGTTATTGCGCCGCAGTTTCAGGAAGGACTTTGTTTAAGGGTGGGTGAGGTGGTTTGAGGTTTGGCCCTAGAATAAGCTCAAATTATCTTTTGATCCTCCTGTTGTTTCGCCGCCGGCGAAGTCCCAACACATTTGGAAGATTGCTCTTTGCGTGTTCGCTATTTCTTTGGATTGGATGATCATGCCAATAAGTTCGTCTGAAAAGGAGATGATGGCGACTTTGTCGTTGTAGATGTTTATTTCGTTTGCGAATGGGTATTGGTCTTTTGGCAGGAGTCTCATTTCGCGATTGTAGAGTTTGTCTTCGGCTTTTACTTTTTTACCTGCTTCGTCTGTGGGGATGACTCCTTTTAGGTGGATATGTTTTTTTGCACGTTTTTTGACATAGTCTTTGTCGTATGTGGGCCAGTATCTTCGGATTTCTTCTGAATTTGAGAAGTTTAGGATTTCTTTTTTTGCGCTTAGGGTGTCTTCGTAGATGGCCTTGATTCCTTCAAGCCCTTCGAAGTATTGGATGCGCGGGTGGGCAGTCTCGCCACAGAGGCGTTTAAGGGTCGGTACCGCGTCTGTCAGGGACTTTGAGCGTTGCTCGAAGGATGATGCGACTATTTCGGGATCTGTTGCTGTGAAGTATTTGAGGCGGTTTTTTGTGAGGGTAGAGATGAGGCCTTTTTCTTTGAGGCGCTTTAGTATGTCGTAGGTCGTGACGCGGTTGATTCGAGCCTTTGTTGCTACTTGCGAAACAATGCTTGTGCCAAGCTCGATCAATGAAAGATAGACGCGAGCTTCTTTGTCCGTGAGTCCGATTGCTGTGAGTATGGGGAGTAGTTCTTTTGACATGTTTATGTGTTATGGGTCAAGGCAGTTTTTGTTGTAGAAATCTCCGACAGTCGTGATGAGTTTTACTTTAAATTTGGGTTGAGGGATTTGCGGTGGATGGATGGTTCTTGGCTTTTGTTTGCGAGTTTTTGCGTTTTGGTAAAGAGTTTTCGACAAGGAGAAATGTGTCTTCATTTTACTATTGAAAATTGGAAAAGCAATGGGTAGATTTCGGAATGTTTTTACAAATTTTTATATTTCTTTAATCCAAATTTCTATGGTTTTAGGTCAAGAAAAATCTAAAGAAGAAGTCCTACAGCTGTCTGAGGAGGCTGGGGTTCGGTTTGTTAAATTGCAGTTTACGGATGTTAATGGTTTCCTTAAGGCTGTAACAATTCCTGCTGAGAAATTGGCGGATGCTATTGATCACAATGTGTGGTTTGATGGGTCGTCTGTTGAGGGGTTTGCGAGGATTGCGGAGAGTGATATGTTTTTGAAACCTGATCTCTCGACGTTTTCGGTGATTCCGTGGAGTCGTGGGACGGATGTTCCGGCGGCCAGGATTATTTGTGATGTTTATACTCCTGACGGAGAACCTTTTGATGGAGATCCTCGGTATATTTTGAAGAAACAGATGAAAAGAGCGAAAGATATGGGGTATGAATATTATGTTGGGCCGGAGTTGGAGTTTTTTATGTTTCGGAAAGTTGATGGAAGGATAGAGCCTCTTCCGCATGATAAAGCTGGTTATTTTGATCAGTCGATGGATTTGGCTGGTGAAATTAGAAATCAAATGGGTTTAATGCTTGGGGAGTTTGGGCTGAATGTTGAGGCTCTTCATCACGAAGTTGCTGAAGGACAGCATGAGATTAATTTCAAATATAGCGATGCTTTGACTCAGGCTGATAGTGCATCGACTTTCAAGTTTGTTGTTAAGTCTGTTGCGCAGAAATACGATCTTCATGCGACGTTTATGGCGAAGCCTGTTGCTGGGATAAACGGGTCGGGAATGCATTGTAATCAAAGTCTTTTCAAGGATGGGGAGAATGTGTTTTATGATGGTTCTAGTGAAGATGGGTTGTCTAGGCTTGCAAAGAATTTTATTGCTGGACAGCTTGAGCATATTAAAGCAATGACTGCTGTAATTAATCCCACTGTTAATTCGTACAAGAGGCTTGTAGCCGGGTATGAAGCGCCGGTTTATATTGCGTGGGGACAAACGAATAGGTCTGCCTTGATTAGAGTTCCTCGTATTTCTCGAACGACTCCGAAGGCTACCAGATGTGAGCTTCGGTCGCCAGATCCGTCTTGTAATCCATATCTTGCTTTTGCGGTGATGATTGCGGCTGGTTTGGATGGAATTGAAAAAGATAAGACTCCTCCTTCTGCTATCAACGAGGATATATATGAGTATTCTTCTGAGAAAGCGTTGGAAAAAGGTGTCGAGACTCTTCCCGAGAACTTGAGTCATTCTTTGCACTTTTTGGAGGAGAGCAGTGTGATACGTGACGCTCTAGGAGAACATACTTACAAGATGTTCAAGCGTGCCAAAGAAGCTGAATGGCTTGAATACAAAGCCAGTGTTTCTGAATGGGAGAGGGATAAATACCTAGAGTTGTACTAAAAAAGTGTTCATCCGCATGTCTCGACAATGAATCGCTCGATCTCCAACAGGAGCTCGCGAGTGTCGTCTGTTGTGATTTTGATGCCGCCTGTTTTGAAGCTTTTGTCTATTTTGAGAAGATTTGAGTAGATTCCTTTGAGTTTTTCGTGAGTGAAGTTTTTACTTTGGTTGTACGCGGTTTGTGCGACGTATGGATGTTGTTTGAGTTGCCTTGCTATTGATTGTGGGCTACCTCCATTTTCTGCGAGGTAGTGGGCTTGGATCAGGATGCGGAAGTGTCTTATTATCATGTAGAAAACCATCATTAATTCTTCGCCGCTGTCTATGAGTGTTTTGAATACTTTGAGTGAACCTCTGCGGTTTTTTGCCGCGATCGCATCTGTTAGTTTGAAGATTGAACTTGATAGTGATGGAGTTATTAATTCTTCGATTAGTTTCTTTGGGATTTCTTTGTTTTGACCGGTTGCGCTGATGAGTTTGTCTATTTCGTTTGAGAGTTGCCAGAGGTTTGGGCCGACTTGTTTTGCGAGGAAATTTGCTTCCGGTTGATTGATTTTTCCTTTTCTCTCGGTAGTTTCTTTTAGTATCCAGTTTGTGAGTTGGGCTGGGGTCAATGATTTAAATTCTTCGGTTTTTGCAATTTTTGAGAGTTTTTTGAAGAGGGTTGTTCGTTTGTCTGGCATTTTTGTTTCTGTGAAAACGAGGATGCAGAAATCGGGGAGGTTTTCTATTGTTTTGGCAATTTCTTTTTGGTCGTCTGTCTTTGAGTTTGCTAGGAAATCTTTTGCGATTACTAGACGTTTTTCAGCGAGGAATGGCATTGCTTGAAGGTTTGTGCCGAACTCTTTTATATCGAGTGTTTTTCCTTCGGTAACCTCGATATTCATGTCCCCGCCGTGTTTTATTTCAAATTGGTCTTTCCAAAATTTGATCTTTTTTGAGATCGAATAAGTGTCGTCGCCGTAGAAAAAATAAATTGTTGAGTCTTCTTTTGTCATTTTGGTGATGGTTGTGGTTGTGGGGGTAAATTATAGTACAAAATAAAAACCCCGCCAAGGGCGGGGTTTTTTCTTAACTTGTAATTCGTGGACAGTGTGTTGACTAGTATGCTACTTCCAACTGGCTAACATCCATCAATTGGTTTAATCCAGGAGGAGTGTTGATCAGGAAGTCGGTAGTTTGTTTGATTGTTACCGAACCTTCGTCTTTTGCGACGTCACCGACGTATTTTCTGTTTGTGAATAGGTCAGTTACGTCACCGATCAAACTTCCGTAGATTGTAAGCTGATTGCTTGAAACTTCTTTTGATATAACTTTTCCTGTTGGGTTGCCGTCGCTTGTATTGGTGTCAATTGAGATGAATGTTCCGTGAAGTTCTTCTACGTCTGCATCGATGATGATGTCACCGTCGATTACGATGAATGCCGCCGATGGAACTGTTTTTGGTTTCGAGTAGTCAGCTTGGCCGTATATGATGTCTGATTTGATAATCAAGTCAGCGTCTTTGACGATGTATGTTTGTGCGGCTGGAACACCTGTGGTGGTGTCTCCTGCTATTACATATGAATTCCCACCGTCGATTTGCAGATCTTGTCCTGTGAGTCTGAATACGCCATTTTCTTTGTTTTTGACTGAAGCTAGATCTGTCATTGAGGCAAGGCTTCCTCCTATGTTGGCGTCACTCCATCTAGACAATTGTTCGATGTTTGCGTTGATTTGGTTGACGACGTTTGTGACTTTCCAGTCTTCTGCGACTTCTGTTTCCATCTCACAGATTGTACTTGAGAAATGGGTGAGTGGATTCTCGTATCCTTCGAAGTTTTCGCCTGTGTTTGAGAATTTACAGATGTCGTGACTTGGAAGTTGAAGTAATGTTTCTGTACCTGATGCGACGATTTCTTGTACTTTTTCTATAGGTTTGATGATCGGTGCTGGGATGTTTTTCTGCTCAGAGCAGTATGATACATCTGTACCTGCATCGAGAGCTGTATTGAAGAATACGTCGCCGGATGTTCTTGTCAGAATGTATGGACAGATTATTACGACTTGGGTGTCGTCATCGTCTTTGTATTCGAGGTCTGTTGTGTATTCAACTTCGTTTTCGAATTCTTCACCACAACCGTCTTTTGGATCGAGGTTTTCACAGAAATCATTGTCGATCTCTGTGTTGTTTTCGACTTCATAGGTGATTGTGATTTTGTATATTTGGTCTGCATCGAGTTTGAATGTGGCTTTCTTTCCATCTGTATAGTCGTCCATGAAGTCATCGATGTCTCCGTCGTCGACGCAGATGCCGTTGTCTTCAAGCTCGGTGCCATCTTCGTCACATTCTTCGATGTCGTCTTCGTCGAGGTCTGATAGGCCTGTTCGGTCGACGTCAATTTCGTATTTGCCTGTGTATTTGAATTCACCGTCTTTTTCGCCTTTGATAACTCCGTCGTCGAATGAGTCTTTGAATGTTACTTCAGAGATTGCGTTTCCGGCTTTGAATTCTACTTTGTATGTGACTTTGTCTTCGTCCATTGAGATGTTGATCAAGTCGTCCCAATCTCCTGAATCTCGAGATTTGCTGAGTTTGCCAGCACTGACTCGTTTCTTTATTGATGGTGGGAGTTTTGTGACTTTTTCCAATGGAATTGTGATTTCACATTTGCCCTCTGGGTCGTTTGCTTCGTCCACTTTGATTGATATGCTTTTGACAGCTTCGGACATGTTTTTGAGTGTGTTTGTTAGCATTCCGAGTCCAGGGGTGTAATCGAAGCTTGAGATTCCGTCTACGGTTTGTTCTACAGCCCAATGTACTTTGAATCCATAACCTTCTGGGGAGAGTTGAATTTCGAATTCTTGTTCGTCTTCCTCTTCATCAAACACCCAAGGGGTTTGAGGTTTGATCACGTCGAGGTCTTCACAATTTATTTTTTCTGCTGGACCAGCGTATGATAGGGCATATTTACAAGCGGTTGGATCTTCGTCTGTTGCTTTGACTATGACTGACCAAGCGCTTGAAAGAGAGCTTCCTAGATATACGCCTTCTACTGCTTTTTCCAGTGAAGTTGTTATGGTTGTTTTTGGCTTGTCTTGTAGTGCAGAGTCTGTGAATAATTTTGCTTTGTCTGATCCTTTTGTGACTGTGAATGTGAAGTTTCCGTCATATGTTCCGAAGTTACTTTCTTTTTCATTGATTGAAATTAATTCTGCTTCAGAGTCGAATGGCCATGGGGTTTGTTCGACTTTGATTGACTGACAAACTTCTTCTGATTCTGGAACAACTAGGTCTATGTATTGAGTACAATCAGGTTCCTCTAGAGGATCTGAGCCAGTTGCCTGCATTTTGATAGCATTTTCGTATAGGCCTGGGGCGAGATCTTCTTTTGGAATGAAGTATACTTTTTGTCCTGCTGGAACTCCTTCGAGTTTGGTTGCAGGTGCTTTTTCTGTTGTGTCCGGAGCTACTATTTTTTCAAAGAAATCTCTGAGAACTTCTACGAGTGGTTCTTGAGGTTTTGTCGGAGCTTTGGGTGCGATTACTTCGCGATCGTCGGCTGGAGTAGCTTCTGGTGTGATTACTTCGCGATCGTCGATCGGAGTAGCTTCTGGCGCTTTTGGTGCGATCACTTCGCGATCGTCGATCGGAGTAGCTGCTGGCGCTTTTGGTGCGATCACTTCGCGATCGTCGATCGGAGTAGCTGCTGGCGCTTTTGGTGCGACCGGTGCTACTACTTCGATAATTGCCATTCTGTTGTCCAGTTCTTTTACTGGAGCTTTAGGAGCAACTCTGCTGTTATCGGTTGCTGGAAGTACCTGTACTTCGCGTTCGCTGTTTTTTGATTCGTCGTTAGCTGGAGGCATTTTTTTCTTTGGTGCTTCCGGAGCAATGACTTCTTCTGAAGTTTCTCGTTCAGGGATTATATCTCCGAGATTGAATACGCCTACGAAGTACCCTTCGTGACTTTCATAAGTAACTGTGTCACCTTCGACGTCTTCCGAGTGTACAACATCACTTTCTATAATGTATTTTTGATTGCCGAGGAGGGTTGGTTTTCCTTTGAAGGCTGAAACCAAATTCCCATCCATGTCGTAGATTTTGTATGACAGAAGAAGACAATCGATGTCGACTTCTGTTACATCGATTTTATCTGAACAGTCCCTGATCTCTCCGTCGATTGCTGCTCCAATAATTCCTGCGTGTTTACTTCCGATGGATACAGGATCTTGTTCGTATGGGTATGGAGCGGTATATACAGTGTATTCCACTTCAACACCATTTTCTGTTACGACCATTTTTTCCTTTGTGACTTGGTCTTCTGCTCCCGGGATTTCTGCATATGGGAAGGTGATATCTCCTCCTGTTGAATCGTACCATGTGACGGTTGAAGGATAATCTTCACCTTTGTTTGATTTAACGTCTATTTTTAGGGTGTGTGCTTCTCCGACTTTTGCCACTTTTTTTCCGTCTTCGTATGTGAGGGTTAGGTCTTCACATACTTGTTTGTCTTGTGCTGGAAGTATGAACTTACATTCGTTGAATTTATCTATATAGTCTTCGTCGTCGATTTTTACGACTTCGATGGTAATCGGGCCCTCACCTGTGTGAATTACGTTTTGGAGGACAGTGATTATGTCGTTTGTTCCTATTTTTAGAACATCACTTCCTTGTGGAAGGTATGAGAATGTGTCGGTTTCTGTTAGGGATTTGTATTTGAATTCTATTTTGTGTCCTTCGACTTCTACCGGATTTCCCATTGAGTCTTTTAGTTTTACATCTGTTATTTCGAATACTGTTCCTTGGTCAGGATCTACAGAGCTAACTTCTGAGCCATCGTCTGTTGATAGAGCTTTTACTGTCATTGATTGGCAGAAAAGATCTTCTGGGGCGCCTACGTCATATTCTTCTCCACAAGATTCGTTACTTGTGCCTGTTGCGTATACGCCGAGTACGTCTTCGCCTTCTTCTATGGCATAGAACCAAACTTTTTCATCTTGGGCGGCTGTGACGTAGTTGTATTGGTAGAGGTTTTGATCTATTAGAGATTGATCGATTGTGGGATTAATTACTATTGTAGGGTCGAATGTTGCTACAGGAAGAGTTGTTCCGTCTGATGCTGGAGTTGTGTAGTCCACAGTTATATCTTGTCCTGCTCCGGCGGGAGTGTAATCGAGTGTGTAGTCAGATTTTTCGACTTCTGTTAGCTCAAGATCGATTCCTGAATCTTCGGTTGTGACTTCAATTGTGTAGCCTGAAGTGTCGATTGTTGTTTCCGGTTTATCTGCTCGGGTCAGAGGTGTGACTTCTGTGTCTGAGGTCATTGTGTAGCCTGGAGAAGAGTCGATTGTTGTTTCCGGTTTATCTACTGGGGTTAGAGTCCTACTTGTTCCTTCTGTTGCTGTTGGGTCTCTTTCTCCTTTAGTCTCTTCATCATCAATAAAGAGGGTTTTTATGTTTTTGAGGCTTTCCGAAAGGTTGAATGTGCTGTAATCGAACGCCATCAGTACACTGTTGAGTTTGAAGTTAAGTGCGCCTGAATTTATCAATAAGCCTGGATCAACTTGGTATTGGTATATGAATGTTGGTTTTGTTTCTCGATCGTCTTTTGGTGCCGGAGGTGCAACTCTGCTTGAGTCTCCAGTGACTCCGTGGCCTGATGATTTACTTTCGTCGTATGCTGGAGGGGATTTTCTTTTGTCGCCAGTACCCAATATTAGTGAGAATCCATTGAACAGATTTCCCGGTAATAGGTTGATGACAAACGGATCGCATCCTTGGATTGCCGATGTGTTTTTTGCGGGAGTGATTCCGTATTTTTCTTCAATGTATTTGAGGAATTCTTCTTCTGTTCCTTTGAAGAGATCTCCGTTTTCTTTCTTTACTCTATATATAATCTTGTCTTTCCAATCGCCGTCATAGAAGTCGATTGATTTTGCGCTAATTTCCATATATGTGCCTGCCGTCATTTCTGAAGGTCGTTCGACGCAGATGTCTTTACAATCATTTGCGCAGGTTGGTATTGTGTCTTGGCAGATAGATACCCCTTCTTTTGCTGAAGATGTGCCTGTTATTGGATCTCCTTTTTCATCGACGTATGTTTTTATGTAGTTTCCACTTTCGTCTGTGTAGAAGGCCAATAGGCTGCCGAGGCCTGTATATGTCCCGATCACTTTTCCATTAATGAAAGGAACGGTGATAGCTTTGTCTGTTTTTAATTCTTCGGATGGATTTGAATCTAGGTAGATTTTTCCTTTCGGATCTGTTGATTGAAGGGTTACGTATCCTTCTTCCGGGAGTTCTTTTGCGAAGTTTACTTTTACTTCAAACTTTGTTGTTTTTTGTTCCGGTGTACATATTGGTGTTTTGATTTTGTCGTCTCCAGTTGCCGCGTGGATTGTTATTGGTAGGGGAGTCAATTCTAGAGATTCACAGTAATTTGGTTCTTCGAATTTTACTTTTGCGCGGAACCATACGAATCCGTTATACCTCAAGCATCCAGGGAGTTTGTCAAAATTGATGTAGAGTCTGTTTTTTTCTTCCTCGTAGATTCTTTTTACATTTAGTTCTAAATCATAAACCTGTGCTGATGAGGCGCCTCCCCCTACTGCATTTCGGTCGAGAGTATTTACCTTAATGTCTATAGGTGTTTTTGTTGTTGGGACCGTGTCTGCGAAAAAAGTTTGAAGGTCTTGGTCTGGGTCGTATTTGTATCCCATCAAAAGTTTTGTGTGTTCCGGGAAGAGTTCGAGATCCCACTGTGTTGTTTTTCCAGGGGTCAGGCTTGTGTCATCTGAAACTGTTTGGACCAAGTCACCTGGTTCTCCGTTGCTTTCGAACCAATAATCTCCAACTTTGTATTTTAGTTCATTTCCGTTGTCGTCGTAATATTTAACATTATCTGCATTTATGAATCCAGTGGGCAGGAATTGATTTGTGAAATCTATACCTATATTTACGCCTTGTGCGTCAACGTTTGGACCAGGATTTGAGTCTCCTCCTCCATCGAATGGATCTTCTGCGTTGTTGTGGAAGTAGAGTTCAAATTGTAGGATGTCTCCATCTTGGACGTTTGTCCAGCCATCTGCGAAGCCTAGTTCCTTTTCTCCATCTGCTGTGTCGATTATGTCTCCGTCACACATGAATTTATCTTCTAGTTCATCGATATTCTTTGTTGCACACTTTTTTACAGTTAAAAACTGTCTTTCATCTCCGTTGACTGGAGGATAATCAAGATTCCAATTCCCTGAAAAGTTATTGAAGGAATTGTAGTCCAATCCGGCTTCTCCCTCGGGAGGGAATGGGATGGCGGGTCTGTCTGGAGTGAAGTTCACCGCAAGTGCGGTTTGAGACATCAATGCAAGAGCCGTTAGGAGTGCAAAGATTTTTGTTTTGATTTTCATTTTTATAAGGTTTATTTATTTAAAAATTAATTGTTCTTGTCTAATTGCTTTGCGAAGTTTGCTCCTGCAGAGTGGCCGGTATCTGTGGTTGGTTTTGCCGCGTCTGATGGTAGTGCGGCCGCCGCTTCTGCTTTCGTTGCGTCTGCTGTTGCTGGGGTCTCTTCCGAGAAACTATTTTTTTGTCGTTTTCCTCCCTGAGTATCCGGCTCTGTGCTCTTCGAAGCCGTGATTCCACCTGCGACTAGCCATGATACAAACGCTTTTGATTGTCTGTGATCGGTAAGTTCGGTTGTTTCTTTGTATAGAGATTTAACTCCTTTGACGACTGAAATGTGTCCGACTTCTTTTATATATGGTGTTAGATTTGCACATTTTGAATATGCGCCTACCGCCATTTCCGTTTTCATTGATATTCTTACTTTTAACCCTGTATTCCCAATTTTCTTTATGAACGATTTTCCTTGGATTTGTTTTGTACGAATTTCTTTTATTAGTTTTTTGAATCTTCCAAGGGCTTCTTTGTGTGCCGGTTTGCTCAAGTTTGCTTGAGGATTCTCATATAGTTCGGTGATCAGGCGCGAATCTTCAGGGTTATCGTACACAAGTAGCTCGTGTGTCGCTGTGTTTGCGATTAATTTTGCCAGAGGTGAAGATAGGAATTTTGCGTCTTCTTTTGGCATTGGGCTTAGGATTTCCAAAAACATTCGTGCTAGCTCTCGGTCTTTTCTTGCCTCTTCTGATGTCCCTTTCACGTTTGTATGAAGTTCTTTTCTGGTGATGTCGAGCAATCCGTATCCATGGATCAATTCTTCCGGTTTGGCCATTGTTTCGTAGCTGACGTTTTTTGCGAGGGCTCCTTCGGTTCCTTTCTCTCCTCGGCCTCTGGATCCAGATTCTACTCTTGATCCTTTAGGGATTGGTGTTACTCCTAGTCCTTCGAATTTGAAGTCAGCATTTGTCATGTTTTCAAGCAGGTTGTCGTATACTTCTCCTCTTAATTTTTTGAGAAGTACTTCGTTACTGAATTCTGGCTTTGGTTCCATTCTTGTTCGTGCCGCTTCGAATTTTGGTTTGAAGACTTTCGTGATGAGCCAATCAGCTCTTGCATCGATTCTTTTTCGAATTTCTTCTTTGCCGTCTTTCTTTTCGGCGACCTGTGTGAACCATTTGTTCTCGAGGTAATTGACTGCTTTTATGAGTTCATTTTCATTGAGGCCTTTGAGGCCTTTTGTTTTCTTTGCGTATTTTACGATTAGTTTTGATACTGAATCGACGTTTCCTCCGATGGTTTCTACTTTCCTGAATTCTCTAAAAAATTCACGGGTTTTGTAGAGTTTATCCAATTCTGGGAAGAGGTTTTCTCTAACTTTTTGTTTTTCGAATTCGTCCTTGCTTATCGTGCCCATAGCTTTTTCTCTTGCGTCGATATTTCTTGCGTATTTTGCCGCTTTCTTTTTGTCTATTCTTGCGCTCATGTCCGGAGTGAATCCTTTGTAGAATTCGACAATGTCTTTATCCACTCCTTCCAGATCATCGAGATCTCCGCTCGAGTAGCCTGCGACTTCCAGAATATTGTAGTATCCGCCGGCGTCCATGTCTCCAAGTCTTACTCCGAATGAATCGTCTCCCATGTTTTTTTCTAGCACGTGTGACGAGTTGTCGAGCATAAAATCTATATCTCTCACTTCGTTTGCGAGAACAGATGCTTTCTTTCGTATTACGATTCGGTCGCGGATTGTTGGTCCGCCTTCTCTTAGTTCGTGAGTAAATTTGAATCTTTCTCTTGAGATAATCAAATCGTTGATGTCTCCCTCTAGGAATAGGCGATTACCGTCTCTTACGATTGCCAGAGTTGATATTCCCGGATCGTTGATGATCAATGCATCTTTGTCTTCGACGTTATGTACTGTGAGTTCTAGTAGGTTTTTCCCTGTTTGATTGACTTCTATTTCAGCTTTTGCCAAAGTTTTGTTATATGTGTCCAGATCGGTCATCCATAGGTTTAGATCGACGTTGTTCCTGTCTTTCAAAGTCATTACTCGACCTGTTTTTGCGTCGTAGACCATGTCTGCTGTTCTTTCTGTGAAGACTCCTTTTGGAGTTTCTCCTTTTTCCAGAGCTTCGTTCAGCTCTTGTTCTGCTTTCAAAAGTTCGTCACGGACTCTCAGGTCTGATACTTGAGATAGCACTTTTGCGATTTCTCTTCGGTTGGGGATGTATATTTCGACATCTCCGATGTGAATTCCTACTGTTGGGATGATGGATACTCCTGTTGCTCCTACTCCTGCATATACTCCTAAATGTGTAATGAAGAATCTTGATAGATCTTCAAGCGCTTTTGTTGTTATTTGGTTTTTGATCATGTCCAGCATGAATACGACTTGTCTTTCTGTTAGGTCGTTGCTTTTCATGATTGGGCGAACTTCGTCCCATAGTGGTTTTATAGCTTTTAGTGCTTCAAATTTTGCTTCAACGTTGTGTCTTGGAAGTGCTTTCCAAGTTGTCCACAGGTCTTTGTATCCTGATGCATCGAGGTCTTTTTGGATTTTTTCTGTTCCTTTCTTTTCCATGTTTTGGAATTCGTGGAGAATTCCTGCTCCTGCGCTCATGGCCCCATTGTATCCTAGGCCGATTCCTCCTGAAATGGTAAGCTTTCCGCCTAAGAAGTCTATTGTTACCGCAGTTCCTACTCCTATACCTTTGAAGCTTACTCCGATTGACGTAGACCATTCAACTTTATCACCTTTATATAGGCTTGCTGTTACACCAAGTCCAATGTCGCCTCCTTTTCCTTTGAAGCTCTTGGCTCCAAAGATTTGTAGAGATGTTCCGTCTGATAGGGGAATGATTATTACTGCCGCCATTCCGCTTTTTTCCATATTAATTTCTCCGTTTTCTATTGTTATGTTTGTTCCTGCTCCACCTGCGATACTGGATCTATGTTCTAGGTCTTTGTCCACTTTTTGTAGATCTTCAGGAGAAAGACCTCTGTATAGAAGGTCTTGAAGAAAATTTCTTTTTACTGGGTTTTGGGATTTTGAGATAATGTCCATTGCTTCCTGGAGTTGCATGTCTGATTCTGCCGCTTGCTCTACTATGTATCCGAGTTGGAAGGCAAGCATTTGCTGTTCATTGAATTCTCCGAAATTCTTTACTGTTACGAATTTTTTCATGACTACTCCTTCTTCTTCTTTTGCCATCTCCATGTTTGCGTATCCGAGTTTTAGGAGTTTGTTTACTTCTTTCACGACCGCGTCAGGTCTTAGAGTTTTTGGTTTACTCTTTGGATCGTATAGGCCTTTTGTGTTTCTTAGGTCGTCGAATGCCGCTTTGGGGTTGTTGTGTCTCATGAAGATTCCTTCGTTCATTTTGAATTTTTGCCCGTCCATTGTTTGAAGTGTGATGTTTTTTTCTCGCCCAGAGAGCCATCCCATAAATCTTTCCCATCCTGCCGCTGGGGTGTCTTTGAAGTTACATAGTTTTTTGAGTCCTTTGTTTAATTTCTTTTGTTCTTCCGGGAGCTCTTCTTTTGATTCTTTCCCCTCTGCTTTTGGATCGTAGTGAAGGGTGCTCATTGCTGTTAATACGTCTGCATATGGGGTTACAACGTGGTCGAATAGCATTTCTAGTCTTGCGGCATCTCCAGAATTCATTTCTGCAGGATCTATTGCAAGTAGCCGTTCGATTTCGTCTGTTAGGGGAAGGTCTTTTCCTTTAGGTGATTTAAATTCTGGCATTGGGGGAATTTTGCTTCCAAACATGGAAAAATCTGTGTCTTCCTTTGGTGGGCGTTCCCCTAGCAATCCTCCTGGGAGTTTGCCTCCAAGGCTTGCGGCGATGCGTGGTCTTGTGACCTTGTACAAGTTGTTGAAATTCACACCTCCATATCCTCCGTATGTGCCTTCGTTTATCCCAATATATTCTGTGAATGCTCCGTGGATTATTCCCGGAATTTCTTCAGCATGGTATGAAAAAGGTGGTTTTGTTAGGACTCTTTCGATAGTTCCTTTTCGCCCTTTGAAATTCACCCAGTTTTTCATAAATTTCTCTTTCGACATTGTTACTATTTTGCTATCCACGGCGTGCATTTTTGTGACTAGTTCTTGGAGCCGTCTTCGGTATCTTTCCACTCTTCGTTTTCTGTTGTCCAGTCTTTTGTTCTCGATGTGTTTCGTTACCGTGAGAGCTTGGAATTTTGCGAATTCTTCCGATTCATCGCCGAGTTCATTTCTTTTCATTTCTACGACATTGGACATGGCGACCATTTCGTTTGCGAATCCGCTGTTTGGTTTTTTGAGTTCCCAAGTTAATGGGTGTTCTTTTTGGCCTTTGTATGCAAATTCTATTTTCTTTATGGTGGATTTTGCCAAGGCTTTGTTTAATCTTCGGCCTACTTCGACTTTAAGTTCTTCAAAGATTGTGTATTTGTCTGTACCGTTTGCGATGATTTCTTCAAATTTTTCTTGTGCTCTCAAAATGTTTTCGTATTCGAGAACTTCGAGTTTTTTGAGAGGAGCAGGTTCAACGATGTTGATTCCTTTGTCTTTCAGTCCTCTGATTTTGTCTTTACTGACTGGAGCGTGTGCTGTTTCGAGGATTGATGCGTAGTAGCCGAATCCTTCTTTTTTGTTCCAGTCGAGTTTGTGTCCGTGGACAGTAAATGTAAGTTTGTTGATTTCTTTTCTTGCTCTTAGCATTGGTGTTATTCGTCTCAAATTTCGGATTAGGTCTCTTTCGTTTACTTCTTTTTTGAATGCGTCTTGGAGGTGGTCATTGGCTATGCTCACTATTGCTGGGACCATGTCGCTCAAGTTCTCTATGTTTTCATTTGCTTTTTTAGAAAGGGTTACTTTTGTTTCAGGTTCTTTTGTTTCGTTTCTTGTGATTTTGACTCCTGGGACAAGTCCGCTTTCAAGGTGTTTCTTCTTTTCAGCTGTTTTTGTAGTGAAGGCTGTGCCATCTGGGTTTACACGTTTTCCGTTGTCGAGATAGAATTCACCGACTTTCTTGTCAGTGTCTTTCCCTAGGTATTCCCAAATTGCTGTGCCGGAAGTCAGGAGGTGCTCTTTGTATTCGAACTTACTTCCTTTTGTTGTTGTGATTGTTAGAACTCGAGGTGTTCCTGCGATTTCTGCAGATTTGATCTTTTTGTTTTTTGTTTTGAGTTCTACGTCGACTGCTTTCTTTTTGGCTCTTTCAGCATCTTTTTTGGCCACTTTTGCTTCATATTCCTTCTCGACTTTTTCTTCTTTTCGTTTCTTTGCGATGTGCGTAGTAGTTGCTTCTTTCTTTTCTAATTCTTTGGAAGGTTTTTCAGCTCCTGCCAAATACATGTCTTCAAGTGCGTCTGAAATTTGCTGGTTTGTTGGCATCTTTGGCTTGTCGTTCTCTTCCCATTCATCGACTTTTACGGCTTCACCGTCCGGAGTTGTTCGCCAGATTGAGGTTTTGAATTTTTCGCTTTCAAACTGAGTGTCGACTCTGAGAAGAGTCCAAGGTTTTGTTTCGATGTCAGCGTCTCTGTATATGATCGAACTACCGTTTTTAAGGCCGGTAATTGTTTCTGTTGAGTATTTTCCTTTTAGTCTGGCTGATTCTTTCGTGGTGAAAGCTTCAACTGCCATTTTTGCTTGGCTTACACCTTTTTCTGCTTTTTCTTGTTCTTTGAGTAGCTTTGTTAGTTCTTTTCTTTTTTTGGTGATTTCTCCTTTGAAGTCTTCTCGTTTTTCTTCGAACTTTTTGCGAGTTGATGATTTAATTTCAACAAGTGCAACGTCCATGTTTCCTCCGTCTTTGTCTATTAGGATAACGTGGAATTTAGTTTCGTCTGGGAGCTTGAAGAATCTAACTGTTTCATATCCTGCTTTTGGTTTGTGAGTGATTTCTTCGTTAATTTTTCTGTTCACCTCAGCTTCACTGCACGATTCCATTAGGTCTGTTGCCTGAAGATCTTGGGCCCAGCCATTGTCCGGGTATAGGTGGTGGGCGATTTGGCTACACTGTTTAAACTGAGTCCTATTATTAAATATTTTTTTCCCATTTCCGTCACTTAAATTCACATCACTTTGAAACTCTGCCTTATCCAGTTTTTCTGAATCTTCAAAAATTTGATTGATTGCGTCTAGACGCTTGATTTTTTCTTTTAGGAATTCTGAGTTCCCTCCGGCTTCACCGTAGTAATGTTCCTTGAAATCTCCAAGGTTGGGATTCTTGTATATCAATCGGTTTTCTTTATTATTCATATTTTTTGGTTTTATTTTTTATTTTTATTTTAAAATTTATCATTAAATTATATCAAATTTTCTCTGTAACGTCAATGCGGAAGGGGGAAGAAATTATTACTATTTTTTTAGTAAATTGTTATGCTGGTGTTGCACGAAATTTTTTAACTTTTTTTTATGGATAACAGGAGTGGAGAGCCTTTTATTGTTGTTAATTTCAAAGATTATGATGAGGCTACCTGTGAAGGTGCTTTATCGCTTGCGAAAGTGCATGAAAAAGTGGCGGAAGAAACCGGGGCTAATATAGCTGTTGCTGTGCATCCTGTAGACTTGCTGAAAGTAGTTACGGAAGTGAAAAAAATCCCTGTTTTTTCTCAAACCGGAGATGCATATACCCGTGGCTTGGATGGTGTTGCAAAAAAGACGCAAACGGGCAGAATGACGCCAAAAATGATTGTGAAACTTGGTGCCGCTGGAATTTTGGTAAATCATGCAGAGAATCCGCGTTCAAATGATGAGATTGCCGCTATTGTGAAGGATTTTAAGGAGGAATCTCCTGATTTGATGGTTATTGTGTGTGCGGAGAATGCCGATAGAGGTGCTGAGATTGCCGCGATTTGTGCTCCTGATTTTATTGCTGTTGAGCCACCTGAGATGATTGGTGGAGATGTTTCGGTAACGACTAAACCTGAAATTATAAGTGAAGCTGTTGAAAAAATTGGAGGGAATGTGCTTGTGGGGGCTGGGGTTAAGACGGGGGAAGATGTGAAGAGTGCGAAGGAATTAAATGCAAAAGGAGTTCTTCTTGCCTCCGGTGTTGTGAAGCCTAAAGAGGGGACTTCTGAAGAAGTTTTGCGTGAGCTTGCGCAGGCGTCACTTTCTTAATTTGTAACCTGTTCTGATGGAGTTGATAGCTTTTCTTATCTTGTGTGTTTGGGTGGTGTTTGCGGTGTGGAATTTGCGTAGAGCTTTGATAATTTTGCCGGCGTTTTTTCCTTTTTATATGATGAAATTTGAGATTGGATTTGTGCCATTCAATGTTGTAGAAGCGATGGTTTATCTGTTGTTGATTGTTTATGTTGTGAAAGAGGGTTTTTATGGGGGTATATGTACTCGGCTTAAGGGCAGATGTTTCAGGTTTATTTTGCCTGTTTCTGCTTTGATTTTGGGGTCTCTTGGAGGTCTTTATATTTCTTATTTATATGGGGATATAGAGCAGGCGTTGGGGATATTTAAGGGATGGGTGATTATGCCTGTGATTTATGTGATTTTACTTTTGCTTGTTTTTAAAAAGATTAAGGACAAGAAATTGAGTCTTAATTTTTATATGCTTTCTGCAATGTGGTTGAGTCTTTGGGCTTTGTACCAGGTTGTAAGCGGTGATTATATTACTATTGATCAGCGGGCGAGTGGGCCTTTTGAGTCTGCGAATTATCTGGCTTTATACGTGGCTCCAGCTGTTGTTTTGGCTGGGCTAAAATTGTGGCAGAGAGCTGAGGATACTTTTTGGAAATCTTTGTGGGGGAAGTTTAAGGATTTGTTTAAGAGGGGCAATGGGGAATTTTATTGGGCGTGGGTTGCTTTTGATGTTTTCGGGTTCGTGGTTTGTATGGCCGCTATCCTTTGTTCGAAGTCTTATGGCGCGATTCTGGGGGTGCTGGGGGCGTTGTTTATATACGCGATCTACGAGTTGTTTTTCTCTGATTTCAAGAACAAATATGGGAAAGTTTGGCATAAATTACTGGTTGTTTTGGTAGTGGTGGTTATTTCTGGGTTGGCGATTGTTTCGCAAGTTGGAACAAGCAAGTTTGACGATTTTTTGGCTTTTGACAGGCAGAGCTCGTCATCTGTGCGTGTACAAGTTTGGACTGTTGCGGGAAAGCTTATAGAAGAGAATCCTTTTATGGGGATTGGGCTTGGTGGTTATGAGCGTGTTTATGAGGAAAGAGCTTTGGAGCTTTTGGGGGCTGAGCCTTACGAGAAGGAGATGTTGCATCCACACAATTTAGTGCTTGCTACGTGGTTGAACAGTGGGCTTGTTGGGGCTGTGGCTATTTCATGGTTGATTGTGGCTGTTTTCTGGAGTATTAGGAGGAAAGAGCTTGATTATGATCAGAAGAGATTTGTGGCGATTGTTCTTACTATGTTTATTGTTATTTGTATTCATGGTTTTGTTGATCAACCTTTTTGGAAGAATGATTTAGCTTTGCTTTGGTGGCTTGTTGTGGGGAGTGTAATTTGATTTTCGTAACTTATGGAATTTTCTGGTGTTATCAAAAAAGGGGCCGGGCTTGGTTCGAAGATTTCGTATCCTACTATTAATATAGTTGTTCCCAAGGATGAAGAGAAAAGTGGGGTTTATGCTTGCAAAGTTGAGATTGGTGGACGTGAATTTGAGGGGGCCGGGTATGTTGGAGAAAAGAAAGGCTTGGCTGAGGATGAGTATATTTGTGAAGTTTTTTTGTTTGAAGATTGTGGTGATGTTTATGGGGCGGAGGCGCGGATAAAGCTTGTCGAAAAAATTCGGGATGTACAAAAGGTTAAAAATTTGGAAGAATTGAAATCGTTAATCTACAAGGATGTTAAAAATATTAAGGAAAATTATTTCGGATACTAATCCCGTGAGGCTGTTGTATCACAAGTTCGTGGCGATGCTTGCGGCGTTTTATTATAGATTTCCTGCGAGGAAAATGATTGTTATTGGGGTGACTGGGACTAATGGTAAAACGACTGTTGTGAATTTGATTGCTCAGATTCTCGAAACTGCCGGACACAAGGTTGGGATGGCTTCGACTCTTAATTTTCAGGTTGGGGATAGGAAATGGAGCAATAAAACTAAACAAACTACTCAAGGAAGGTTTTATTTGCAGAAGCTTTTGAGGGAGATGGTCAGGGAAGGGTGTAAATATGCTGTTATTGAGGTTTCTTCTCATGCGATGACTCAGTCCAGGGTTTGGGGGATTAACATCGACTGTGCGGCTTATACGAATGTTACTGAGGATCACATTGAATATCATGGAAATTTTGCCAATTATCTCCATGCGAAAGGTGCTTTTTTCAGGAAGGTTTCGAAGAGTCGTCGAAAGTCGGGGGTCCAGAAAGTAATGATCTTGAATCAAGAGGATCAACATTATTCGTATTTTGATCAGTTTATTGCTGATAGAAAACTGACTTTTGGAGTGAAGGAAGGAACTGTTTCTGCTCAATCTTTGAAATTGAAACCTGATGGAAGTGAATTTACTCTTCAGGTCCCGAATAATGCTGTGTCCATAGATTTTGATTTACCTGGTGATTTCAATGTACAGAACGGGCTGTGTGCGGCGGCGGTGTGTATGTCTTATGGAATCTCGATGGAGGATATAAAGCGTGGGCTTGAGGAAGCGCGGACTATCCCTGGGAGATATGATCACGTGGATGCTGGACAGGATTTTGCGGTTGTTGTTGATTATGCCCATGCGGCTGATTCTCTTGAAAAGCTTTTGAGCATGTATAGAGATTTGACTCCTAATGGGAACCTTTTTGCAGTCTTTGGGGCGACTGGCGGAGGGAGAGATGTGGGGAAGCGTCCAAAGATGGGAGCGATTGCTCATAAATATGCGGACTATGTCATTCTTACGAATGATGATCCTTACAGTGATGATGAACTTAAAATAATTGAAGATATTGCTGTGGGGGTTTCTCGGAAAGAAGGCGACAAATTTTGGAAAATTGTTGATAGAGAGCAGGCTATTCGTTTTGCATTGATGCTTGCTAAGAAAGGCGACAGTGTTGTTATCTCTGGCAAAGGAGCGGAGGAGATTATGAAGGTTCGAGGAAAGACTATTCCATGGGGGGACAAAAACCTTGTTGTTGAGCTTTTGCGCAAGCAGGTTTCTATTGGCCACATTGAGTAATAAAATTGTTCAGATGAATGGATTTTTGTTTATAGATAAGGGAAAAGGGTGTACGTCTTTTGATGTAATTAGGGCTTTGAAGAAGAAGCTTCGAGTTTCTTTTCCCGGACTAAAAAAGAATTTCAAAATTGGTCATTGTGGCACTCTTGATCCCATTGGGACAGGTTTGATGATAATTGCTTTAGGTGAAGCATCGAAGCTTTTGGAATTTCTTTTGGGGGCGGATAAAGTGTATAGAGCTGAATGTGAGTTCGGGGCTGTTTCTGATACTTATGATGCTGATGGAAAGGTTGAAAAAATGGCTGAGGCAAAGCCAGTTCTTGTTGATGAGATCAAAAAAATTGTTCAACGAGATTTTGATGGAAAGATCTCTCAATTGCCTCCAAAATTTTCTGCAAAAAAGATAGGAGGGAAAAGGGCGTGTGATCTTGCCAGGGAAGGCAAAGAAGTAAAATTGAAACCTAAAGAGGTTGAGATTTATGATTTCAGTTTTGTTTCTTTTGAGTGGCCGAAAATGGAATTTGAGGTTTCGTGTGGGAGTGGGACATATGTTCGTTCATTGGTTCATGATTTGGGGCAAAGTTTAGGAGTGGGGGCATACATGACTGCCTTGAGGAGACTTGAAATTGGATTCTTTGATGGGGGAGTTAATAGGGGGTTTTCTGTGGATGATGCTTTGACTGTTGATGAGATTGATTTTGAAGATGAGAGTAAGGGGTTTTTGCATACTGTTGAGGAGGTGTTTGCTGAATATCCGTCTATTGAACTGAACGAAAATGATTTTAGAAGGCTCTCAAATGGAGGGTTTGTATTGAACACGAAAAGTGTTCAAGGCGGGGAGGTTTTGGCTAAGTGTAGGGGAAAAGTCGTGGGGGTTTTGAAGGCAATGGGGGACAAAAAGTTTGTAAAATTTCGAAAACAGATTAAAATTGCTGCATGAATTATTTTGGAATCGTGGCGCTAACTACGTTTGTCATTACTCTCGTGTTAATATTGGGAGCTTTAAAAGTTTTCCCAAAACTTGGTCTTTTGGACCGGCCTGAGAGGTATGGGCTTTCTCGTAAACCGATTCCGTATTATGGAGGGGTTTTGGTTTTTTTGGCGGTGTTGATTTCTTCTGCTTTTTTTGTGGAATGGTCATCAGGGGTTATCGGATTATTTTTGGCGGCTGGATTGATTGTTATTACTGGTTTTCTGGATGATTACTTGAGGCTTAATCCTATTTTGAGGCTTTTTATTCAAGTTGTTGCGGCTATGCTTTTGGTTGTTTTTGGGATTGGGATTCTTTCGATTTCTAATCCACTTGGAGGGGTTATAGATTTGAATACTGTTCATGTTTATGGAGTCCCTATTTTGGGAGCGTTGTTTACTGTTATTTGGATTGTGGTGATTACGAATACTATGAACTTTTTGGATGGAGTTGGGGGACTTTCGTCGGGAGTTTCGTTTATTGCGTCTCTTACTATTTTTTTTCTGAGTATTAGGCCGGGAATTCATGCAGATGTTGCGTCTCAGGAGGTTGTTGCTGTGTTGGCGTTGATTATCGCTTTTTGTGCGCTTGCGTTTTTGGTATTTGATTTTCCTCCTGCGAAAATTCTGATGGGGGATAGTGGGAGTACGTTTTTTGGATTTATGCTGGCGGCGTTAGCTATTTTTTCCGGGGGAAAGGTTGCAACAGCGTTTTTGGTATTGGGAGTCCCGATTCTTGATGCCGGATGGGTGATTTTGAGGAGGATTTTTGAAGGGAAGAAACCTTGGCATGGAGATTTAAAGCATTTGCATCATCGGCTTCTTGATCTGGGGTTAGAGGAACATAAAGTTCTATATATTATTTATGGACTTGCTACTGCTTTTGGGGTTTTGGCGGTTGTTTGTACAAGTACAAAGCAGAAGTTTTTTGTGATAATTGCTCTTTTGGTTTTGATGCTTCTTTTGGTTGCAGGTGTGGTGAGTAAGGCTAGGAAGAAGTTATAAGCCAGACCATGGTTTAGTCAAAAAGTGGTCCCCGAATTTTGGAATTTCCTTGAATTACTGCCTGTATTTGGTATATAAGTACCTTACCTATTTAACAGTGTTTTATGGCAGACGTTGTAGCGGATATCAAGAACAGATTGAGTATTGAAGATGTTGTGGCGCCTTATGTTGAGCTAAAGAAGGCTGGACGTAATTTTAAAGCTTGTTGTCCTTTTCACAGTGAGAAGACGCCTTCTTTTGTAGTGAGCCCTGAGAAGCAGATTGCGTATTGTTTTGGATGCCATAAAGGTGGGGATATCTTCAAATTTATTCAAGAAGTTGAAGGTTGTGAATTTCCGGAGGCCTTGAAGATTCTGGCTGATAAAGCTGGGGTGAAGGCTGATGTGAAGAAATTTAAATCAAAGACAAAGGGAGGGAAGAGTATGAAGGATCAGCTTTTGGATATTCATGAGGTTGCGTGTAAGTTTTTTGAAAGTAATCTTTTTGACAAGAATGACTCTAGCAAGAAGGTTTTGGAATATTTGCATAAAAGAGGAATTAAGGATGGGACTATCAAAGAGTTTAGGGTTGGATTGGCGGTTGATTCTTTTGATGAGCTTTATAAATTTTTGATTAAAAAGGGTTTTAAGCATGATGTGCTTGTGAAGTCCGGACTTTTTTCCTTGAGAGATGTTGGAGGAAAAGGGATTTATGATAAATTTAGACTTAGACTGATGTTCCCCATATTCGATCACATGGGGAGGGTTGTTGCTTTTGGTGGGCGTGCTTTGAAAGAAGATCAAGTCCCGAAGTATCTCAATTCTCCTGAGACATCGATTTATTCTAAAGGAAAGGTTTTGTATGGACTTTCACATTCCAAGCAGTTTATTAAGGAACTGGGCAATGTTGTTGTTGTTGAGGGATATTTTGACGTTATTTCTCTTTATCAAGATGAAGTTTGCAATATTGTAGCGAGTAGCGGTACGGCTTTAACTCCTGATCAAGCTAGGCTTTTGAAGAGGTTTACGAAGGATGTTGTTTCGTGTTTTGATACTGATTCAGCGGGTATTAATGCTACTAAACGTGCATTTGTTGTTCTACAGGAGGAGGAAATGGTAATGAAGACACTTGAGATGCCAGACAAAATTAAGGATCCGGCAGATTTTATGGTTGATAGAGGGAAGGATGGAAAAGATGAATTCTTAAAACTTATTGATAAGGCGGAGTCGTTTTTGGAGTTTTATGCGAAGCTTTTGTACCAAAAATTTGATGTGAAGACTCTTGATGGGCGCAGGAAATTTCTTGATGAAGTTGTTCCTTTGCTCAAGCAAGTAAAAAGTAGTATGAAGATGGATTATTATGTCAGAAGTGTTGCGAAATATTTGGATATCAAAGAGAGGTTTTTATACGATGAGATTGAAAATTTCAAAGTTCTCCGTGATAAATTTAAGGGGGGAGCTCGTGAAGAGGGGGATATCAAGCATAGGAAAGTAGAAGTGCAAGATGTTTTAATTTCTATTGTTTTGGAGTATCCAAAGTGTTTTCCACTACTCAAAGATTCTCTAAATGAGGATGATTTTGAGGGGGAATTAAAAGATATTTACATTGAGCTGTTACGTCAGTATAATCCCTCTCGTACTGAAGAACAGCAATGGGACAAGGGGACTGGAAAAATGGTTGTCCTAAGCGAAAAAACAGCATTCTTATCACTGTTTGCGGAAGAGAGATACGAGGAGTTTTCGGAAGAATCGATCGTTTTGGAGGTCGAAAAATTGATTGACAATATGGCGAAGAATCGTAGAATGCATAAAAGATTAGAGCTTGAAAGGGCTCTGAAGGAGGCTGATGAAGGGGGGGACACGGAAAAGAAAAAAATACTTCTTGAAGAATTTCAGAAGTTGTTAACGTCTTAAATCTATGGCTAGGACAAAAAATTTCATTCAAAATCCTTCGGACGAGCTTTTGGCTAAGTTTCCGAAGGCAGTTCAAGGTCTGGTAAAAAAGGGAAGATCGCAGGGTTTTGTTACTCAGCAGGAACTTCTTAAGGCAATGCCAAACATTGAAAATGACCTGATTCTTCTAGATGAGATCTATACTCTTTTTATGGAGCTTGGTATCGAGGTTCTTGATATGAAACACAGTTTGATTTGGGGTGAGGAAGAGGAAAAGGAGGAAGAAGAAATTGATAAGAAAGATAAAAAGGAAAAAGATTCTAAGAAGAAAAATGGGAAAAAGAAAACCAAAAAGGAGCTCGAGAAAGAGGCAAAAGAAGAAAAAGCAAAAAAAGCTGAAGAAAAAAAGAAAAAAAGGGAAAAAAAGAAAAAGGAAGCAAGGCCACAAGTTGAACTGAAAGAAATTGCGAACGATTCGATCCGATTGTATTTGTGTGAGATTGGTAAAGTGGATCTTCTTACTGCCAAGGAAGAGGTCGATTTGGCTCTTCGTATAAGAAAAGGGGATCAATCTGCTAAACGAGGACTTGCCGAGGCTAATCTTCGTTTGGTTGTCTCGATTGCAAAGAAGTATATAGGGCGAGGTTTGTCGTTTTTGGATTTGATTCAGGAAGGAAATATTGGACTTTTCCGTGCGGTTGAGAAATTCGATCCGGATAGAGGGTTCAAGTTCTCTACTTATGCTACTTGGTGGATAAGGCAGGCGATTACTCGTGCTATCGCTGATCAGGCCAGGACGATCAGGATACCTGTGCATATGGTTGAAACTATCAATAAATTGACTCATGCCCAAAGGAGGCTTGTTCAGGAACTTGGGCGTGAGCCCTTGGTTGAGGAACTTGCTGCAGAAATGGATATGGATATAAAAAAGGTTCGTCACATAATGAAAATCTCTCAGGATATCGTTTCTTTGGAAGCTCCTGTTGGAACTGAAGAAGATAGTAAACTGGGTGACTTTATCGAAGATGATGAAGCTTTGAGTCCATCAGATTCTACAAACAGACAACTTTTGAAGGAGAATATTCGTGAGATGCTCCAATATCTTTCTCCTCGTGAGCGAAAGATTATTGAGATGAGATTTGGGTTGATTGATGGAGTAGGACATACTTTGGAAGAGGTTGGACAAGAGTTCCATGTTACTCGTGAACGTATTAGGCAAATTGAGGCGAAAGTACTTCAGAAATTAAAAGAACATCCGACGAGTGTGAAAATTCGTCCTGAATAACAATTAACAATTTTTTTATGGCTAAAGCTAAAAAAACAAAAGATGTCTTGAAGAATTTTACTGAGGATGAAGGAAAGATGACTCTTCTTACCAAGGAAGGTTTGGGGAAATTGAAAGAAGAGCTCGTGTATTTAAAAACTACCAAAAGAAAGGAAGTTGCGGCTCGTATCAAGGAGGCTATTTCGTATGGTGATCTTTCGGAAAATGCCGAGTACGAGGAAGCAAAGAACGAGCAAGCGTTTGTTGAGGGACGGATTTTGGAATTGGATGAGAAGGTTAAAAGTGCAAAGATTATTGAAGAAAGTGCTAAAGGGAAAAAGAAAGTGCAATTGGGAACTACTGTTCATTTAAGAAACTTATCTAAGTCTAAGGATGAGCCTGAAATCTATACGATTGTTGGTTCGACTGAAGCTGATCCTATTGCTGGGAAGATTTCTAATGAATCTCCAGTTGGATCTTCACTTCTTGGTGTTTCTGCCGGGGAGGAAGTTAAAGTCAAGGTTCCTGGTGGGACTGTTGAGTATAAGATTTTGAAGTTGGAGTAAGGAGAAAGAGGAGGCTTTTAAAATTTGTTGCACTCACGCTCGCTTGCGCTCGAAGATCGTGCAAGCAAATTTTAAATTCTCCCCTCTTTCCTCTCCAAATTCACGAATTGGCGGAGGAGTGGCAAGTAAATTTGCTCCCATCACAAATAAGAGAGGAGGAGCGCTCGGAGATCGTACAATGCTACTTTCGTTTCTTGTTCGGTAAGTATTTCATTTTCACGTCCACTGATGTTTTTACAGCTTGGCGGGATTCGAAATTGTCTCGTTCTTTTGGGTATTTTTTGAAGTATTTGTAGACTTGGAATCCTGCGTATACAGCCATTCCCAACAGAAGTAAATAGAGCCAGAGTCGCATTGCGAAATAGGGGATGTTTTCGTATCGGACGACTATGATGAATAGGAGTCCTATTGCAAAATAAATCATTCTGTTTGGAACTTTTTTGTACATTTTTTTGAAGACGAAATCGCGGTTTTCTAGTTTCTTTTTATAAATATTTTTGAACACGAATGATCCTATAATCAGGAGAGCTACCAGAATTAGTAGTGCTGTGTAGTATTTGAATGCTTGGCCTGGTGATGGAGTGAATAGGTAATTCATGTTTTTCAAGTGTTATTTTTTAGATTTACCGGATTTGCCGGTGCGTGCACTATTATAATGAACAAAATAAAATATTAAAGAGGATATGAGTATTATTGCCGCTAGTATCTGGGGGAGTCTCATGCCGAGAACCATTGTGACGTCGTCGCCTCTGAGGAATTCTTGGAAGAAATAGAGTAAACTGAACAGAGAAACTGATAGAATGGCTGATCTTCCGTCTTTCTCAAAGAATTTTAGATCTTTTGTTATGATTGCAATGATTGCTACGGCTGCTGCCATTAATAGCATGTAGATTTGGGTGGGATGAATTGGGACGGTGTATTTGATTGATGGGCTTTCAAAATTAACTCCCCATGGAAGAGCTGTTTCGTTTCCGTACCATGTTCCGTCTAGAAATCCGCCGATTGCAGCTATTGCGAGTCCGATAAGGAATGCTGGGATGAGAGAATCGAGCCATTTCATGAAGTTCTGGTCGTTTTTCCGACAAAGATGATAGAGCATAGCAGTTCCTACCAATATTCCTCCCCAGAGAGACAATCCTTTATCCCAAACTTTGAATATTTGAAGGAAAGTTGTGAAAGAATATTCATAAAAGAATGTTGTCCAGTTGAATATGATAGCAAATACTCGTGCTCCTAGGAGTGCCGTGATGAGGATGTAGAATGCGTTTTCGGTAAGGAATTGTAGTTTGAGTCCACGGGTGAGTCCGAGTTTGATGAATGCGTATGTTCCTACGATCAATGCTATTGCGATGAATAGCCATAGAGAATGCATTGTGAAATATTGTGTCTGGATGATTATTGGGTACATAGTTTAAAAGTTAATTAGAACAAAGATAATAGCGAAAGTTGTAATTGGAAAGATAATTATGCTTGCTAGTCGGACATGCTTGAAGAAATTTTCTTTGACGGTGAGGGCTGAGTGAAGGAGGAAAATTATGACAAGTACATATTTGAATATTTGGGTGCTGTAGAAATTGAGGCTTTTTGGTAGGGATGAGGGGTCGTTAAAGCCGAAATTCTTGGATGTTATGTAGAGTGACACAAAATAATATACGAGGTAAAATGCGAGTAGCCAACCTGTAAATTCGGTTAGTTCACTTGATAGTTTGCTTGCGAAATCACTTTTTATTTCTCCTCCTTCAGCCGTTGTTTTTCTGCGTTCTTGTTTGAGACGTGCTTTTGTGTCCTTGAGGTTTTGGACTGCCTTTTTGCGGGTTTTCCATATTGTTTTTATCGCTTGTTTTGCTTTTTCTTTGTAATCTTTAGTTGGTTCTTTGAAGTATATTTTTATGTATTCTTTTATTTGATTGTTATAGGTTTTTATCTGCATTTTTATTAATGCTACTTCTTCCGGTGTTCTGAAAGTTTTTTCGATTTTTAGAAGGACTGAGCTGATTGCTCTGGTATACCAAGGGAGTTTTGCTGTTTTTTGGACATGTGTTTGTTGCCACTCTTGAATGTTTTTGACGATGTCTTCGGATAGTGATTTTGATTTTCCTGTATCGTGGAGGCCTACGAGTAGTTTTTTGACTTTGAGTTTGAGTTGTGCGCGTTTTTCTATGTGGCCTTTTTTCTTGAGTTCGACCTCGAGTTCTTGGACTGTTGCTAGTAGATCTTCGGTTGTTTGGATTATGTACTCTGTGTTGGTTGAGTTTTTGATTCGAAGAAGTTTGTCAATTTTTGCGTCTATTTTCTTTTTTTGTTCGGGAGTTACGACTTGTTCGTGTTCGATTATGAGTTCGTTGACTTGTTTTAATACTTCTTCGATTTTTGTTTTTACGAAGATGGATTTTTTGCGTTGATCTTGTGAAAGTTTTTCTTCTTCGATTTTCTCACTTTCTTTTTCAGATTCCATTCCTTGTTGAAGATGGAAAGTCCCGCGGGCTTTTGCATTGCTGATTGTCTCTTCACTGGCCCCATTTTCCCATATTGAAGTTACTGTCAGGGCATACTCGGTTGTTAATCTTTTGTATGCAGAGAGTTCGTCCGTTGAGGAGATAGTCCCCGTTATGGGTTGTCCTTGAACATTTATTGATTCAAATATGAATTTTGCATGTGATTCTTGGTCTGGAGTTTTGGCTGGTTCTTTGGGTTGGGTTGTTTCAGGAGTTTCTTCTCGGAGTCCCAATATCGAAAATCCCAGGCTATTTAGTTCATCTCTTGCCATAGTTTCGCTGGGCGCTTCTATCGAGCCGGACAACTTTTTGCCTTCTTGATTTGCGACTGTGTATTTGAAAATTGCCATAGGATGGGGTGAGGGGCCATGGCGATTTTACTTTAAAAATTCGGGATAGGGAAGGGGTTTGGGTTGGGCTCCCGGAGTCGGACTTCCGGAAGTTTTTTTACAGGTTGAAAATAACAGGTTAGGGAATACTTCTGGAAGTATTTTGCGAGGGGATTTCACTGGGGGGGAGCGTCTTAAAGTGTTTGACAGGGAAGCGAATTCTGAACTATTATTGGCCCCAATCTTTAATCAAATTAATATGAGTGAGGGAGAATCTAATAAGGGATCAAATGAGAAATTACTGGATGATGAACAGGTCAAATCTGATGAAGTGCCTGAAGATGTTGCCGCGGATACTGCTGTATATAAATCGATACTTTCTGTTCTTGATGGAGCTCATAGTATGATTGTAGAGGCAACTGGAGAATTACTGATAAGTGCAGAGGGAGCTAAGCAAGTAGTGATGGGTCTCATTGAGGCAGGTGAGTTTTATTTAGTGATGCGAAATATTAATAAATTTGCTGGATTTCCGTTTGTGAAGGAGGTGTTTGAGGAAATTGTTGCAAGAGATCCAAAGGTTATTTTGACGTATTCGCGGATACTTAAAGAGTATTATGGAGAGGCAGATGTGATTATAGAGAAAGCTGTGCGTGATTGTATTAAATCGGGCGAACGTGATGCTGGGGCTGTTTTTGAGCATGTTGAATTGCTTAAGGACCTACCTGATGTCAAAGAACTTTTACTTTTGGCGGCCGCTGAAGATTCTTGGATGGCGCTTAAACATGCTCAAGATCTTATACGTATTGTTGGTCAGCCTTGTGCCAAAGAAGTTGTACTTCTGGCGGTGGAGCATAGTTCTGAAAGTACCTTTGGAGGTGATATTAGAAAGGGATTTGATGATAATCTTGATTTGCCGTTTGCTATAGAGTTCTTTTCAGCTATTGCGAGGAAATGGCCTATGGTTATTTTGCAGAGTCGTAAATTTAATGATGTGGGGGTGTTTGGGTGGTGTAATGATGTTGTTAATATTGCATTAGATCATGCGGCGGAGACATTTTCTGTGGAGTTGTTGAAGCGTCGATACTGTGTGCCTTTGTTGAATGCTAACCCAGAGGTGCTTGAGCGGATATATAGAAATGCATTAAAGGAGGAGCCTGTTCACGTTCTTGAGGAAAAAAGCTATACTCTAAAAAGTTTGCCGTATGCAAGGGAGATGTTTATGGAAGCTATAGAAGAGGGAGGTGTGGCTGTCTCGGAGTGGTTTGTGGTTAATTTTGATTCTTATCAAGATGAGGAGGAGTTTGCTTCTGATATTCTTGAGGCTGGAGTTCGACGTGTGTTGACAGGTCCTCGTGCGGCGGACGTACTTCTTGATGAAAAAGTACTAAAGGATACAGGAGAGTTTCCGTGGGCAGAGGATGTCTATTCGGCGCTTGCTAGGGAGAAGTATGAGAAAACTGTTCGCAAATATGGGAGTTATGCTGATTTTGAATGGGGCAGGAGGGTTTTTGATATTGCAGTTGCTGTGACAGACGACAGAGAGCCAATAAAAGCCTAGTTGATTGCTGCCTTGATGAATCCTGCAAACAATGGATGAGGACTGTGTGGACGAGAGAGGAATTCCGGATGAAATTGTGAGCCGATCATGAATGGGTGGTTGGTGTTTTCGGCTATTTCGACGAGGTTTGTTTGGGGGTTGATACCGGGAAATATCATGCCGACTTTCTCGAGTGCATCTTTATATTCGTTATTGAATTCGTATCTGTGGCGGTGGCGTTCGTGGATTAAATCTTTTTTGTATAATTTGTGGGTTTTTGTGTTGCGCTTGAGTTTGCAATCATACATTCCGAGTCTGAGAGTTCCTCCTTTATCTCTATCTGCTGATTGGTCGGGAAGGAAATGGATGATGTATTTTGTTGGGGAGACTTTGTTTTTTTCGTCGAATTCTTCCGATGTGATTTCGTTGTCTTTGAGCATTGCTCGTGCGAATTCAATTGTCATTATTTGCATTCCGAGGCATAGGCCTAGGTATGGAATGTTTTTTTCTCGTGCATATCGGGCGGCGGTTATTTTGCCTTCAATCCCTCGTGAGCCGAATCCTCCTGGGATTAGGATTCCATCTGCGGATTTTAGAGATTTCCATGTTTTTTCATCGTTTTTCTCGAGTTTCTCTGTGTTTATCCAGAGGAGATCAAGTTCTCGGTGCTGGTGATAGCATGCGATTTTCAGGGATTCTATTACGCTGAGATATGCGTCGTCGAGTCCGGTGTATTTTCCTGCGAGTGCTATTTTAAGTTTTGGCTTTTTTGCCTTGATTTTCTTGTTTAGGGCTTCCCAGTCTTTGAGGTCAGGTTTGATTTTTCCTAAGTTTAGTTTGTCTGCTACGAGTTGAGCTACGTTGTGTTCTTGGTATCCGAGTGGAACTTCGTAGATTGAGCTAACTGTTTCTGCTGGGATCACGTGGGATTCTGGTACATCGCAAAAAAGAGCAATCTTTGAGATGTGCTCTTTTTTAATTGGGTAGTCTGCTCGTGGGAGGATAAAGTCCGGTTGAATACCTATTGATCTAAGTTCTCTTACTGATGCTTGTGTTGGTTTTGTTTTTAATTCTTTTGATGCGGCGAGATATGGAAGGAGAGTTAGATGGACGAAGAGTGTGTTTTCTTCGCCGAGGTCGTTCCTGAGCTGTCTTATTGCTTCGAGGAAGGGGAGTCCTTCGATGTCTCCGACCGTTCCGCCTAATTCGCACATCATGATGTCACAGCCGGATTCTTCTGCGGCTGCTTTGATCGAATTTTTGATCGCGTTTGTGATGTGGGGGATTATTTGGATTGTTTTCCCGAGGAAAGTTCCTTTGCGTTCTCCTTCGAGTACCTCTGAATATATTTTCCCGGTTGTTACTGATGAAAGTTTTGATAAATGCGTGTCTATGAAGCGTTCATAGTGTCCGAGATCAAGATCTGTTTCGCCTCCGTCGTCTGTTACGAAAACTTCTCCATGTTGAAAGGGGCTCATTGTTCCGGGGTCGACGTTTAGATAGGGATCGAGCTTCTGTGTGAACACTTTGAATCCTGATGACTTCAGAAGTGCTCCTATCGAAGCTGAGGCTATTCCCTTACCAAGCGAACTACATACTCCTCCGGTAACAAAGATGTATTTACACAAAGTGTTTAATTACAAAACTTGTCTAGGATTCTAGTGGAAAATCAGGCGGAATGCAATGTGGAAATTTTAGTTCAAAAATTGATATTCATCCATTGTTGGTTCCCATTCATCCAAGTTGAAATCTTTTGGATCTTTGTACTCTATGTTGTCCGGATGGGTTGGTTCGGCCTGGATTTTTGGTGTATTTGGGAGTTCGAGGCCGTCGTCAGTTACTGGTAGGTGATCCCATTCTGCTAGTTCAAGGTATTGTGGATTTTGTTCGTTGTGAAGGGTGAAGCAGAAGTCGTTATATTTTCCCGGAGTCCATGATTCGAGGTCGAATTGCGGTGTTTGGTTAGGGTGTTCGCATGCCGCGTCAATTATACTTCTAGCTTTTTCAGAGGTGTCGGTCATTAAATCTTCAAGCTGTGCTCTTTTTTCTTCTATCATTTTGTGGCCTTTTTCTTCCAGGCCTGAGTCTATTACTTCTTGTTTGATTGTTTCTAACCATTCTACCACTTCTTTATTCTTTATTATTTCTGGATTGAGTAACCACGAAAGATCATTTGATCCATTGGCTCTATAGGCAGTGACGTATGGAGCATACTCCATAACTAATTCTTCTGGTGTACTTGGTGTAGGTGATTCTTTTTTATTCATTTTAAGCCTGCTTTAATCTTAACCTCTTCAAGAGTTTTCTTCGCTACTTTTGTAGCTTTCTTATTTCCTTGAAGGAGGGTATTGTGCACGATTTCTGGGGTTTTGTCAAGATCTTCTTTCATTGAGCGGGCTTTTTTGAAGTGCTCGAGGATGAGGGCGAGCAGGAGTTTTTTTGCGTCGCCATATCCGAATCCGCCTTCATTGTATTTCTGTTTCAGGGCGGTGGTTTCTTCAGGAGTGGCGAGTAAGCGGTATAGGTGGAAAACGAGACATTTTTTGGTGTCTTTTGGTTTTTCTAGTGGGGTTGAGTCTGTTTTTATGCTCATTACTTGGTTTTTCAAAGTCTTTTCGTCTGCAAAAATATCGATTGTGTTGCCGTATGATTTGCTCATTTTTTGGCCGTCGGTGCCTGGGATTACGGCTACGTCTTTGTTTATGTAAGATTCGGGGAGATTGAAAGTCTCTCCGTATGTTGTGTTAAATTTGGTTGCGATGTCGCGGGTTATTTCGATGTGTTGTTTTTGGTCTTGGCCGACCGGAACGAGGTCCGGGTGGTAGAGAAGAATGTCTGCGGCTTGGAGGACTGGGTAATTGAAAAGGCCGACGGTTGCTTCTTTTGTTCCTTTGGCTTTTGCGTCTTTCCAGGCGTGTGCTCGTTCGAGTAGTCCCATAGGGGTCAATGTGTCGAGGATCCAGCAGAGTTCTGAGTGTTGAGGGAGGGCTGATTGCTGGAAGAAGGTTGTTTTGTCCGGATCGAGTCCTAGAGCTAAATAGACTTTTGCCAGTTCTAGTATGAGTGTACGCATTTTTTCGGGGTCTCTTACTGTTGTCATTGCGTGAAGGTCAGCTATAAAAAGGAAACATTCGAAATCCTTCTGCATTTCGATGTGATTTTGAATTGCGCCTAGGTAGTTTCCTAGATGGATTTGGCCTGATGGTTGGACTCCTGAAAGAATGCGTTTCATGGGTTTTGCGTTAATCGGTTTGATTATAGGCAAAACTAGAGGAAATGCAATATGGGTTGAGAGTTATTCTCTTTCGGGACGTTCTGTTCTGTGGGGTTCTGGTTCGTGGAGAGGAACTTCAGTAGGTTGTCTCCTCTTTGGCTCCATGTCCTCTGGGAATTGTACGACTGGTTTTGAAGGGGGACGTTCTGTTCGGTGGGGTTCTGGTTCGTGGAGAGGAACTTCAGTAGGTTGTCTCCTTTTTGGATACTCCAAATTTTCTCCTACTTCTGCAGACATTTTTTTCTTACTGCCCAAAGTGGCAACTTTGTTGGTTACCTTCTCTGCAGCAGATTTAAAACTTTCTAAAAGTCCCATAGTTTTTTTGTTTTATGTGTTTACTTACAGGCTTATTATACCATCTTCTCGTGCTTCGTGCAAGGGGTGTAGGGAGTCGGTTACCCTGTACTAATAGGGTCTATGTCTATTCGTGCCTCTGAGAGATTTTTTGGATCGAGTTTGTTTAAGAGGGCGATTGGATCTGTTCCTTTGATAAGGATTCGATATCTGTATTTGTTGTGTAGGCGAGGGATGAACGCTGGATATGAGGTGATTTCTTGAATTTGGTCTTTGAGGTCTGGAGATTGGTTTAGTATTTTTTTGAGTTGGACTTCTAGTTCTTCGGCTTTGTGTTTTGCATCAAGGAATTTCGGGAATTCGAAACTGAGTTTTGCAAGGCGAGTGAATGGGGGATAGTGGAGAAGTTTTCTTTGTTGGCGTTCGACGTTGTAGAAGGCTGTATAGTCCTGGGTTTCGGTAGCTTGGAGTGCGAAGTGGTCTGGGGAGTATGTTTGGATAATTACTTCGCCAAGTTCATCTTGGTCTTGGGCTCGGCCTGCTCGACCGGCGACTTGTGTTAGTAGTTGGAAACTTCGTTCGGAACTTCGGAAATCTGGAATGTTGAGGCCGATGTCGGCGAGGATTACGCCTACCAGTTTTACATTTGGAATATGAAGGCCTTTGCCGATCATTTGGGTTCCTATTAGTATGTCGGCTTCGTGTTTTTTAAATGAACTATAAATTTGTTCAAAGCTGTTTTTGCGAGAGGTGGTATCCTTGTCTGCTCGCAGTACGCGAGCGTTCTTGAACAATTTTTTTGTTTCTTCTTCTATGCGTTCAGTGCCTACGCCGAGGAAGCGGATATTGACGCCTTTGCAGTTTGGGCAATTGATAGGGATTTTGCCGATTTGTCCACAGTGATGACATATAACAACTGGCTGGCCGAGTGTTCGTGCGTGGTATGTCATTGTGATGTCGCAGTTCTCGCATTTGAGTTTAAATCCGCAGTCGCGACATACTATCGATGATGCTGATCCGCGGCGGTTTAAAAATAAGATTGCTTGGCCATTTTCGTCGAGAGTTTTTTTCAGAGCGTCGTGGAGTGTGTCTGAAAAGATTGATTTGTTGCCTTTGCGAAATTCTTCGCGCATGTCGACGATGTGTATGTTTGGGAGCTGGGCGTTTCCTATTCGTTGAGAGAGGTTGACGGTGGAGTCTTTGTATTTGAAAGTGGTTTCTATTGATGGGGTTGCGGAACCGAGGACGAGTTTGATTTGGGTTTTGGGGCTAAGCTCTTGGATTTTTTCTGCGACTGTGTGAGTGAGGTATCGTGGGGATTGATCTTGTTTATATGAAAATTCGTGTTCTTCGTCCATGATGATGAGTCCTAGATTTTTAAATGGCGAAAAGATTGCTGAGCGAGAGCCTATAACTAGGTTCTTTTTTCGTTCTTGTATGTCTTTCCATGTCTTGTATTTTTCTCCTTCGGAGAGTCTGCTGTGGATTACGGCTGCTTTGAGTTGGAGGCGTGATTCAAAATATTCGACTGTCTGTGGAGTGAGTGAAATTTCGGGAACAAGGATGAGGACTTGTTCATTTTTGTCGAGGTGGGTTTTTGCGAGATGTGAGTAGATTTCGGTTTTGCCTGAGCCTGTTATTCCGTGTATAAGAAATTTGTTCACAATGTGTTTTTTTTCTTCGAGTTTTGTGCTATTTTTTTGTTCAGTGTTTTTTGTGATTAAGTCGAATGCTTTTTTCTGATCTTTTGAAAGTTTTTTTGAGGCTATTTTTGTAGGCAGGATTTCTTCTTTTTCGCGCAAACGCATGGGGGAAGCTTTGAAAATTCGTGCTGGGATGAAGAGTTTCAAGACTCTAAATAGGGGAGTGAAATAATGCGTACTTATGAAGTTGGCGAGTTCGATTTGGAGCTCTGTGAGAAGTGGTTCGGGACTACTTAGGCCTTGGATTTCGATACATTTGAAAGCTGGCTCTTCGTTGTGAAGACGCCAAACTAATCCTGTGACGAGTCTTCTGCGGAGGGTGAGTACGACAAGATGGCCGGGCTTTACGGTTTTCTCTAGGGCTTCCGGGATCTTGTATAAAAGAGTTTCTTGATCACCAATTTTTTGCTGAAAAGCAATGTCTGCGTACATGGATGAACCTTAACACAGAAATTATTCTGAATAAATTTCTTTCATAGCTTTCCTCTTTTCCAACGAATAATAAAGTGTTGGAATCACGACCAGAGTGAGTGCCGTTGCGGCGATTAACCCAAAGACTATTGACCAACCGATTCCGCCCCACATCTCGTCGATTAGAGCGACCGGGAGGATTCCGAAGATTGTGGTGATTGTTGTGAGTAGAACGGGTTGGAAACGATGATATGCGGCATCGATGATGCAGTCTTCGAAGTCCAGTTCTCCTTCACGGCGATTTTTGTTGATTTGGGAAATCAAGACGATTGCGTCATTTACTACTATTCCTACGAGGGCTACTACTCCGATGAATGCTGAGAAGCTCAAGTTCATACCGATTAACATCAATCCTGGGAATACACCGATCAATGCGAGAGGAAGGCTGAATAGGATGATGAAACACTGTTTGAATGAATTGAATTGGAGGACGAGTGTTATGGCTATTAAAAGTACGCCGACTAGCATTGCGAGAAGCAAATCTCCGAAGGAACCTGACATTTCTTCGTAGTCTCCACCGAAGCCTATTTCGTATCCTGCCGGTAGGGGAAGGGCTGTAAGGCGGGCTTGGATTTCTTCTGTTATTACGACTGCGTTGTAGCCTGCTTCGACATCGCCGAGGACTTTCACTATTCGTGATTGGTCTTCACGATTGATGCTCGACAGGCTTTCTTGCAATGAGTATTTGCCGAGTTGGTCGAGACTTACCATATATCCTTTTGGGGATGGAATTTGTATGCTTTGTAGGGTGGTGAGGTCGGGTTCGGTGTTTTCGTATTGAACGAGAACTTTTATATCTTCGTTATTGAATGTGAGGTCGGTTGCGTCGATGCCTTGAATTGCGCTTCTTATGATTGAGGATACTTGGAATGAACTGAGTCCGTGGTGGGCTAGTTTTTCGCGATCGAGTTCGAAAACAAATTCGTCTAGTCCTTTTGTTAGGTCGGTTCTGACTTCTATTGTTCCTTCGATCGATTCGATGATTGGGATTGCTTGGTTGCTGATTTTTTCTAGCTCGGCCAGGTCTGGGCCAGTAATTCTGACAACTAGTGCTGCTTCTGTTGGGGGGCCGTCTTTTACTTCGCGTACAGAAATGTTGGGTTCGGGGATCATTGTTTTGAGGTCGTCTCTGATTGGTTCGGTTATTTCGTAACTTTTAAAATCGCGTTCTGCGCTTGGGAGGAGATTAACAGTTATGTTTGCAACGTTGCTTTCGGTGTTGCTAACTGCCATGTCTGCGAGGTTTGTGAGTGACTGGGTTTGAGATGAGCCGACTATTGTTACGAAGTTTGCTATTTCCGGACGTGTACGGAGATAGGCTTCAACTTTTTTGGCGTATTTGTTGGTTTCTTCTATGACTGTTCCTGGGGTAGTTTCGATATCTATTATGAAATAATCGGAATCGTATGCGGCATACATTTCTGTTGGAAGGGCTCCTGTTACTGGTAATGCCATGCTAGCTCCGAATGCTACTAATACTATGAGCATTAAAACGACTCTTTTTGAACGGTAGTTTAAAAGTCCTGTTAGTAGGTTTTTTTGGATTTTACGCATGAAGTTTACGATTGGGGTGAGGAGGCCTTGTCGTGTTTTTTCGCTGGCTTTTTTTAGGAATTTAGTTGAGATGGCTGGAATTAATGCGAGGGATACAAACAGTGATGAAATCAAGGTTGCTGAAATTGTGATCGGCATTGTTTTCATGAATTCTCCCATTATTCCTCCTACTAGTAGCATTGGGAAAAATGCGAATACTGTTGTGGCTGTACCTGCAATGAGTGGCCATTTGAATGTATCTATGGATTCCATGGCCGCATCTTGGCGGGAGAGTCCTTTGTTAATTCCTTCATAAATTCCTTCCATAATCACTATTGCTGTATCAACCAAAAGTCCCAGGGAAATTACTAGGGAGAAGAGCGTCAGACTGTTCAGGGTATATCCTTGAATGTATAGAAATGAGAATGATATTAGGAATGTTAGGGGAATTGCGAGGCCTGCGATAATTCCTTCGCGGAGACCGATTGCGAGGAAGAGTATGAGTATGATTATGAATATCGTCGTGATGCCGTTTCTAGTGAGGGTATTGAGGTCTTTTTTGATGAATTGGGCATTATCATTAGAAATGACAACTTCTGTGTTTAACGGGATTATTTGGTCATCTTTGAGCTCGAGTAGTTTTGAGTCGAGGTCGTTAACTATTGTGATTGTGTTCCCACCTTTGTTTTTAATTACAGTTAAGGAAACTGCGTTTTTTGAGGATGATCCTTCGGTTGAGATTCGTGAGAATGTATTTTTGCTTGTTGTGTCTTCTTGGATTTTTGCGATGTCTTTTAGGAGGAGATTTGGCCTTATTATTATTTCGCCGAGTTCTTGTGGATTTTGGATTTGGCTTTCGAATCGGAGTGAATATGTCGATTTGTCTATTTCTATTGCTCCTGCTGGTAGATTAAAGTTTGCAAATTGAATTGCGTTTGAAATGTCGAGAATTGAGAGCTGTGCTGATTCCAGTTTTGCTTGATTTACTCTTATGTGGATTTCTTTTTTCAGATTGCCGGAGATGAAAACTTTTGAGACTCCGTCTATTGTTTCGATTTCTTCTTTTACTTCTTCAGCGGTTTCGCTCAAGTCGAGGATTGAAGCGTCTGATATTAGTGAGTAAGTGATGATTGGGATTTCGCTGAAGTCGATTTCGATGACGTTTGGGCCTAGGGTGTCGGTTGGGAGGTTGGGTTCTGCCCTGTCGGCTGCGTCTTTTATGTTTTCGACTGCTTTATCCATGTCTTCTTTGGGATCGAATTCTACGGTGATTGTTGATGATGAAAACCCTGAAAAGGATTTCATGCTTGTTACTCCTGAGATGTTTGCGATTTCTTTTTCAAGTGGTTTTGTAAGGAGTTCTTCTGTATCTGATGGGGGAGCTCCTGGGAGAACTGTCGAAACTATCGCCATAGGGAATTTGATCTCGGGGAATGATTCTTTTGGAAGATTAGTCAAAGAAAACAACCCGGTCATGATGATCCCTGCGATCATTACCCATGCGATAATTCTTCTTCTTATGAAGAAATTCCAGGGGGATTTTTTGTTGATGTTTTTAGACATTGTTTAGGGTCTTTACGTTATCGTTGAACTTTATCGTTGAACTTTGTATGCGATTTTGTCGCCTTCTCGGAGGAAGACGGTGTTTGATTGTGCTATTTGAGTTCCTGAGTTCAATCCGTCTAGTATCTCTATATAATTGTCGATAATTCGGCCAGTTGTGACTGGTTTTCTTTCAATTGTTTTATCGGAAGCTATTGTGTTTACGAAGTGTTGTCCGTCTTCGATTACGATGCTATTTAATGGGACTAATGTAGAGAGGGCGTCTGTGCTTGGAGTGAATGTGATATCAATTATTTCTCCTGAAAAAAAGTTTTGTCGATCGCCTATTTCAATTTCTACTTCTAATTTCCCGTTAGGGGATAGGGTTGGGTTTATTGATGTGACTTTTCCTGTTGATGACGTTGTGGTAGAAGATACTGCAACCAATGTTCCCAGCTTTATGAAGTCAACTTCGTCCACTGATATGTATGTTTTTGCTTTGAGTTCTTCAATGTTTTCTATTGTTAATAGGATTTGTCCCGGAGCTGTCATGTTTCCTTTTTCTGCTTGTATGTTGGTTACTGTTCCTGAGATTGGAGCTTTTATATTGCGTGCTTTCGCTTGGAGAGAGGCAAGTTCTGCTCCTGTTTCTGCTTGTAGGATGCTTGAGTCGAGTTGAATAAATTGAAGTGAGTATCTTGCCTGAGCTCCTTCGACAGCGAGTATTGCTGATTGAAGTTGGGTCTTTGCCATATCGATTGCGAAATCGAGCTGATCTTCTTGAGCTTCGAAGCTTAGTTCGAGCTGATCGAGTTGTGCTTTTAATCCTTCGTATGTAGGGTTGTTTTTGTCCAATTCGTCCAAGGTGTCGTCCAATGCGTCGTATTGTTCATCGTAAAGTTCTTCAGCGTTTTCTTTTGTTCTGATTGCGTTCTCAACTCCTTCAACGGCTGTGTAATATCCGACCATTATTGATTGGAGGTCTTTTTGGGCTGAATAGTTTGTTTTGAATTTCAAATTCCCCAGGTTCTCAAGGCCTTCCAATGCTGATTCATAATTGAGTTCTGAGGCGTCAGTTGAGAGGCTTTCTCCGAGGGTTACAAGAGTTTGGTTTTTGCCTACTTTGTCTCCGATCCCAACTTTTACATCTGTTATTTGGCCTGCAATTTGTGGCATTACAAATGCGTAAGTGCTGGACTCGGTTTGGCCGCTTTTCGTGAAGCTCAGGGGAGTTTGGCTTTGTCCTACCGTGAAGATTTCGATCTTTTTAGCGGGAATTTCTTGAGCTGTTTCTTCTGGCTCAGGTTCGGCCCCACATCCTGTTAACAGGAGTGAAGGGATCAAAATGGTAGCCAGTGCGCTGGCTAACCAAGAAATGATTGATTTGTTCTTCATGATTTTAATAGTTAGTGAAAATAGAAGGAAGTATACCTTTTTGGGCCTTTTTGTCAATAGGTGTTGACTTTTTGCGCGGTTGGGTTATAATTATTGCCTTTTTTAGATTTGGCTAACTCACGGAATGATTATGGTTCCAGTTGAAAAACAATTCGTTTTTAAGATTTGTTCTCGGGAAAGAGAGATTTTGATGCATGAAGTTTTTCTTGAAAAAGGTCTTGATGTTTATGGGAAAAAAGCTTCAGTGGATCGTGAACATCGTCCGCTTGTGAAACATGAGTGGTTGTTTGGAGGGGCCGTTTAGTCGTTGTATTCCGGTTTTGGCTTGATGATGAAGTAATCTTTGTCGGTTTTTCCTTCTTTGTCGACGTAGAGGATTCGGTATGCTATTAGACCGTCCGGGAGGTATTTGTAGTACGCGAGGTCTGTTGCGGGAGTGTCTTTGCCTAGACGTTCTTCATTGAAATGGTTGTCTGAATCTTCGTGTTCTGATGGAGATAGTTTTTCGTATTTTTTGGCAGAAATTTCTTTGAATTCCAAAGAGCGGTCTTGATAGATCTTGCGAAGCTTTTGTTTTGCTTCTTCTAAGTTTTTTGCTGTGTATGTTTCTCTAGGCATGGGGAAGTTTTAAAAGTTTTTGTTCCAGGATCGCTTTGCTTCCTGGAACTTTGGTACGCCCGGAGGGAATCGAACCCCCATGTCTGGTTCCGAAGACCAGCGCTTTATCCGTTAAGCCACGGGCGCGTGTTTGAATTTATGTATTTGTACCAACTGTAATCTTTTGCTGTTTTTTTTCGATGACAATTTGCACATCTTATTTCACACTTCTTTATTTCTTTTTTTATTGTGTCGAGTGGGTAATTTCTTTGTAGAAATCTTGATACGTTATCTAGTTTACCTGATTTGTGATCAAATTCCAGTACAATTGGGTTAGACTCTCCACAATCGATACATGGGTGTGCTGATAAATATTCAAAAATATACCTTCTTGTTATCTTGCGCTGTTTTTTGTTCCTTTTCCGACTTTTTTCTAGATAGTATTGGCGGTTTTGCTCGTAATGTTTTCTGACTTCGAGTCTAGTACATTCTTTACATGCTTTTTGCCTAATTCCAAGATCTTTTTTCTTGAAGTTAAAATCTGTTATGGGTTTCTGGTTTTTACATCTGCTACACGTTTTCATTTGTTACAGGATATTTTCTTTTAACTTCGAAGTCAAGATTGATTCCGAAGACTTTATTCCCAAAAAAGAACCGGAAATATTTGTTTCCGGCTCTTTGAAATTTTTAGCTTATGCTCTTCTTAGCTTCTCATCTGCTTTTTTCTTTGACCAATTAGTCCATAGTACTAATCCCGAACTTGCTACGAAAATTGATGAATATGTACCTATCAACATACCCGCTATTAGTGCGAGTAGGAAGTAGCGGATTGATTCTGCGCCGCCGTAGAAACTTCCGATGAATAGAGCGACGATGGTGATCAATGATGTGATACTTGTGTTGAGTGATCGGCTTAAAGTCTGGTTTAGGGCTTTGTCTGCGATGTCTTCCAATTTGTCATCACGAGAAGCAAGTTTTAAGTTTTCGCGGACACGATCGAAGACTACGATGGTGTCGTTGACCGAATAACCGAGAATTGTGAGAAGTGCCGTGATAAACAGTGCGTCGATTTCCACATTGATTATCGTACTCAGTATTATGAAGAATCCTGTAACGATGATTACGTCATGTGCCAACGCGACGATTGCACTGAGTCCGAATTTCCATGGTGAGACTTCTTTTGGAATTTTGCGGAATGCGAATGCGACGTAAAGAATGATTACGAGGATTGTTACGATTATTGCTGTCAGAGCTTTTTGTTTCAGGCTTGAGCCTATTGTTGGACCGACTGTTGTGAAACGAGGTTCTGACAAGGCGCCGAGTTTTTCCTCGAGTTTCTGAATGATCTTGTCGTGTGTTTCCGAATCGAGATATTTTGTCTTGATGATGAACGAATTCGCTTCTGACGGGATTATCTGGATGTTTTTTAGATCGAGGTTGGTGGGGGTTTCGGGAGCTGTTTCCACAACGACTGGTACGTCTGGGGAGATGCCGAGATCTTCCTCTGAAGTTGGCGCGAGGGCTGGCACGAGGTCGTTGTCGCCCTGCTCGTCTTCTGCGTAGGCAGTTTCAATGAGTCCGGCTGAAGGTTCTCCGGTTGATTCTGCTGGTATTGCGACTCCGTTAATTTCATCTTGGATATCCAAAAGGGATTCTTGGACTTGTTCTTTTGTTACTTCGTTTTCAAATTGGATTTCGAGTAGTGTTCCTCCTGTGAAGTCGATGCCGAGACGGAATCCAAATGCGAGGATTGCAATGACAGAAATTCCTATCATTGTTCCCGAAAGAGTCAGCCATTTTTTTGCGTTTTTGATGAATGCAAATGAAGTTCCAATTTTCTTTTCTGGGTTTACTCCAAAGTGTTTTAAATCTTTTGAGAATTTTGTTTCTCCAACTCCGCGGAGTAGTGTTCGTGTGATTGTTATTGCTGTGAACATTGAGATTAAAATACCAGCTGCAAGGTTGAATGCGAATCCGCGAATGATTGAACTTCCGAAGTAGAATAGGATTCCGCATGTTATCAGTGTTGAGAAATTTGAGTCGCGGATGGAGCTCCATGCTCTGTAGAAACCTTCTTCTACAGCGGATCCATATGGGCGACCGCCGCGCAATTCTTCTTTAACTCTTTCGAAAATCAGGATGTTTGCGTCGACTGCCATACCAAGAGACAGGATCAACCCTGCCACTCCGGCGAGTGTCATCACTACTCCTGTTTTGAGCAAGAATGTAATGAAGAAAAATACGACACAACTTAAGAGGAATGTGATTACTTTTTCTCCTCCTGAGTCTTTTGAATTTATGGTTTTATATACAAGTAATACGAATGTAACTATCGAGATTGGTAGTGCGATGCCAAGGTGAAGTTCTGATTTGATCAAAAACAATAGCAGTGCTCCGTATGTTAAGAGTGCGGCTGCGGCTACTATTCCTTGGACGCGGTATCTGAGGATCATGTATATACATAGTATAAGGAATCCTATGAGCCCCGCCCAGATTGAAACTGAGAGGGCGTTTTGGCCTAGAGTTGCTCCTATTGTATATTCGCCTGTGAGGACGATAGGGGCGGGGATCGCTCCAGTATTCAGATCTCTTGCGAGAATGCTTGCGTCATCTTGTGAGAAGCTTCCTGTGATTTGGGCGCGACCTCCTGCGATTTTTTCATTTACTCGTGGTGAAGAAATCAAATTTCCTCCTACGAAGATTGCTACTGGTTTTCCTACATTTCGTCCTGTTATCTCTTCAAACAGTCGTGATCCTTCATCATTGAATTCTATTGAAATATATGGTTGATAGAATTGATCCAATTGGACGTCGGCATGAACGAAGTGTTTTCCTGTCAGTCCTGTTTCTTTCCATGGATCTGGGACTGTAGAGTATCGGAGGATGGTGTACTTGTATTGAGGTTCGGTTACGTCGTTTGAAACTTTGTCTGCGCTTATGATGTGGTACCCGAATTCGGTTTTGATTATGTCTGAATTTTGTCCGTTTTCTTCGAGTGCTAGAGCGGCTTGTTCGAAATCATATACGTATGTTCCGTCTCCGGTTACTGGTGTTGAAAGTGTTCCTCCAAGGTCTTTATTGCTTGGGTCGTCCGAGTAGTATTGGGCGACTCTGTTAAATGGTTTTCCTGCGTCGAGTTTATCTAGGGCTTCTTTTGCTTTTTCAAAGGCTTCTTCTTCTGTTCTTGTTATATCTTCCGGTGCGTTTGAAGCTCCTTCCCATGCGATCAAGATGTGGCTGGCTTCTACTTGTTTTTCGAATTTCACCTCTTGCTTGGTTTCTTCAAGTTTGATTATTGCCAGAGCGGTGTCTTCTTGTGCTTCTCCGGTTTCTGGGTTGAGAATGAATGCTCCACCAAGTTCAACTAATGTATTAGAGGAATCTCCGGGATTTAGTGTTGTTACGGCGTCTTTTAGGCTTTCGGGCGCTATGTCGCTTGCGAATGTGTAATCTGTGGTTTCGAAAGTTACTCTTCCTGGGAATGCCAATTCTTCCTCTTGTCCGGTGATGTCGAAGCTATCTCCTTTATTGATTTTATTGAGGGCTGTTTCTGCATGTGTTTTGATTTTGTCTTTTTCTTGTGGGTCGAGTTTTTCTTTCTTTTCCTTAAATTCAAGTTGGATTGTTTTCCCAACTGTTGCTTTTGCTTTTTCGAGACTTAAATCTTTCTTGTCGTCATCTGTTAATTCTTCCAGTGTTTTGTCTTCTCCCAGGTAAGTTTTTACGTCTTCTTCTGTGAGAAGTGCTATTTCTGCGAGTTCTACAATTACGTGATATTCGCCGGCTAGTTCAGAGGTGTAGATGTTTGGTTCTGCGACCCCGAGGTTATTTACACGGCGATTTATTACTTCTGTCACCCCGTCAATAATTGATTCGCGATCATCTTCTGGAACTTTCCGCAAATCTATTTTATAGTCGAGTTGTGATCCTCCTTGGAGGTCGAGCCCCAGATGAATTTTTGCATCTGTGAATGATTCTGGAAGGAACGGAAGAACTGTGTTCTGGAAGCTGTTTGGTGAATCGAACAGGCCTAGGAACAATGTTACGATAATGATCGCAATTATTTTCCAGGAAAAGAATTTTTTCATTTTTTTGGGGTTATTTTGAGTTTGGACCCGGGGTTGACCCCGGGGTTGAATTTATAGGTTAGAATTTACAGGTTAGCTCCCGACTCCGGGGTCGACCCCGGGGTTGATTGCTAATTCCTCGTCCAATTTTTCGTCATTTCCTTTTCCGCTTCTTCCGTAATCGTCTTCAATTTTCACTACGTCGTCGAGTTCTGGTGAAGAAACCTCGAACACTGTTGTGTCCTCGATTGCTTCGAGACGGTGGATAGTATAGGGTTCGACATCGATTTTGTCACCTTCTTCTAATATTTTCTCTTGCAAGTTTTCCTTATCCTTTCCGAATATAAAGCGGGCTTTGCCCTTCACTATGTATTGGGTTTCGGTTTTGAGTTCGTGGTACTGGAGGGAGTATCTTTGACCTTTCTTTACTTCAAGAATCTTCCCGGCATATTTGTCGGTATGGGCGAACCAGATTTCGCGTCCCCATGGTTTGAGTTTTATTTGAGTTTGATCAAGCATTTTTAAATGGCGAATGGCCAAAATTTTGCCCGCATAATATAGAGGAAAACGGGATATTTTGAAAGGGAAATTAATTCTCCAGAAATTTATGAAGCTTTTCCAAAGTATCTCCACAAACTTTCCTTAAAGTTGGATTTTTGAGCGCTCTTTCAATCCACTCTCTTTGTTCTTCGATTGTCCCGATGAGAGGGCTTCGAGACTGGAGTGGTATTCCGTGGAGAAGATTTGGGTCGAGTGGTGTTTGAGCTGTTGGGAATTTAACGACTGTGGTGTTATCAGGATCGGTGTCGACTCTTTTTTCTGGATGAAAAGCTGTTGATGGGGCCATGCTGGAGGGGTTATAGAATTTTCTTGATTTTCCCACTTTCTCCTTTTTTGCAGATGAATAGGCCTTCTTCGGAATCGATTACGATCAAATCGTCGACGCCTACTACTTTAGTGGGTTTATGTTCGTGTGTTTGATATATTATTGAGTCTTTTGAATCAAGTAATTGCACTTGTCCTTTTGTTAAGTTTTTGTTTTTGTCTTGGGCTTTTTGTAGTTCTTCATAAATTGATTCCCAAGTTCCGACGTCACTCCATCCGAGGTTGCTAGCTTCGATGATGCGGATTTCTTCGGGATCGATTTTTTCTATGATTGCGTAGTCGATTGAGATTTTTTCTAGGGTAGGGTAGACGTTTTCGAGAGATCCTGGTAGTTCTTGGATTTGGGCCAGTTTTTTATGAGTGGCCGGTGCGTGCTTGGCAAATTTTTCCATTAATTTGCCGACTTTCCAGACGTAGATGCCTGTGTTCCAGAGGTATTCGCCTAAGGCGACGAACTCTTCGGCCTTGGTGGCGGTAGGTTTTTCTGTGAATCCTTGGACTTTATAGATTGTTGTGCCATCGATTTCGTTGTGTTTTTCTCCAAGGTGAACGTAGCCGTAGTTTGTGTTTGGGCCTTCGGGAGTGACTTCTACGATATTTAGAGTCCCTTCTTGTGTTGCTACTTCTTTTGCTATGAGAATTGTTTTGCGGAATTCGTCTTTGTTTTGGATCAAATGATCTGCGTATGCGACTACCATTACTTCGTCAGGTCCGTGGCGAGCTTCAATGATTGCCGCGGCAAGTCCGATACATGATGCGGTGTCGCGGAGAGCCGGTTCTTCAATGATGTTTTCTTCCGGGATTTCAGGTACTTGGTCTTTTATATAATGAACATAATTTGCATTTGTTGCTATGTAGATATCTTTGGGTTCTAGAAAATCGAGGCGATCAACTGCTTCTTGGAAGAGTGTTTTTTCGCTGACTAGTTTGTGAAATTGTTTTGGCTTTTCTGGGGTGGAGAGTGGCCAGAGTCTGGTTCCTCCTCCACCGGCCAGGATGACTGCTTTCATTTTTGATGGTTTACGATGATTTGCGACAAAAAAAATACGAGATGATAATACCATTTAAGACAGGAAAATTGAAGTTTGTGAAGTGAAAATTAATGTCTCGAGGGGGGAGATATTGCCAAATTTTGTAATAGATGTTTAAATTGTGTGGAGCACGTTTGTGCTTACCTCATATATTTGTTTATATTTAACCTCTATTCCTATGGAACAGGAACCGAATGTTGGTTCTGTCGAACCGAAGTCGAAACTCAAGGTCGTTTTAGGCGTAATTGTAGTTTTGGCTGTTGTTGCCGCCGCTTTGGCTTATTTCTTTTGGCCAAAGGGTGAAGAAACTCCGCCGTCTCTTACTCAAAGTCCGGATATGGGCGAAGTTTTACAAGGAAGGCTTGAGTTGAAAGACAAGATTGAAGAAGGTCTTTTCAATGAAATTGGACTTCCTTTAAGTACTGTTGCTGATGTTCAAAGTTATAAATGTCCCGGAGATGTTAGCCCCATCGGTGCGGGCTTGAAGTATTATTATTTAGGGGATGTTAGAACTGGCTTGCCTGATACGATAGGTAAGTTGGGGGCTATGATTGACCCCGTGAAAGAAGGTTCCTCGATTGTAGTTTTTGCTTATGATGCCGCTGAAAATTCTTTTTATGTAGATAAAGAACAATATGCTTATGTTCCTGTGGGGGCTGGGCTTGGATTGGAAGTTAAGCCGGATTATAAAATTAGTACATACAGCACTCTGGTTATAGGTTCTACAGTGAATACTTCTGTGTGTGGAAAAGGCCTTTATAGTGAGGAGGACGATCCTATATCTCGTGGAGAAGACCCCAAGGATCTTATTGGAGACTTGAGCCTTCCTGCAGAAGGATGGGTTTTGGCTCCGCTTTCAGGAGATGGGCTTAGAGTGTTTGTAGAGGATTACAATGATAAATATGAGGCTATTTGGCCTTTGACTCGAAGAGATGCCAATATGCCGTTCCAAAATATGAAAGATCTCACGGCGGCTCCAGAGTATCATGTTGTTTGGGTTTTGATGGGGGAAGTTAGTGAAGAAGAATTGGAAGAGAGAGAAGAAGAAAGAGTTGCGCCTGAGGTAACTGGGGCGGATTATGTTGATGATATGTTGCATGTTGTAGTTTCGTTTGATGAGGCTGTAGAGCTCAAGCAGAGAGTTGATGCCAGTGAAATATTTGAAATTAAAGCAGTTTCTGCTGGTAGAAGTGATCCTGTTAAAGCTCTTAACGCTAAAGTTATTGATGATCCTGATGGTGGAATGAGAGATGGCGCTATTTTGGTTGAAGTTGAGTCTGAATTATTACAATTTACTGCTTACGAAGTTTCGGTTTCTGAAGACGTTATTAGTTTAGATGACAAAACTCCTGTTAATCAGGAAGCTAATAGGGCTCAATTCAGTGTTCAAGGAATAGCTGAGGCGGTGTCTGGGGCTGATGTGGCTACTGAGTGTGATAGAGACAAATATTGCCCTGCTGGCAGAAAATGCTATGAGGTAAGGGGAAAAGATATTTGTTTGGAAAGTACAGATGGTGTTTGTGAGGAGGGATTTGAAGTTGTGGAGGGAGCTGTTATTGCAGGTGATTCTGATGATGGATCTGTAGTTCCTTTGACTTGTGAAAAAGTTGAGGTTGCAGAGGATGCAGGTACATTATTGGTGAAGACTTCAGGACCTGTTATGGCAAAGTCTAAAGTTATGCAAGGGGCCAAGGCTGTAACATTCTTTGAATTTACCTTAACTGCTGAAGATAAGAAAATCCTACTTCACAGTATTAAATTGACTAAAGGTGGATTAGGAGATGATGATGATCTTGAGAAGATTGAACTTTATGCTGGAGAGGCTGGTCCTCTTGCTACTATTGGTGATTCCAATAGGAGTTCGGTTTTACTTTTGGATCTTGGTAGCCCTTATGTGATTGAAGAGGGAACTTCAGAAGTATTTACTGTGAAGGTTGATATTGATGAAGGGGCTAGAGTTAATAATGAGCATCTTCTTAGTATATTGTCAGCTGATGATATCGATGCTGGGGATGCTGTGATTGAAGGGAATTTCCCTGTGGTGGGGAATCCTTTTGTGGTCGAAGTGCCTACTGTGACTTGTACTACTCCTGATGGTACTCTTTATAATGCTGGAGAGTCGTATACCCTGAGTGATGGGTGCAATAAAGCGACTTGTCAGGAAGATGGTACATTCTTGAGTACTCTTATGATTTGTTTGAACAACGGTGTTTTGGATAGTGTGGATCTTGCTAATAGTTTAGCTAATGTAGATACAGGTATGCTTGAGAATGGAATATTGAATTTTGATCCGGACTTACTTAAAGCTGTTGCTGAATTAGGGCAAAAGAGAGCTGAAGAAGAAGATGATGATACAATTTTTGTTTACTTTGAAAATCTTTATGAGATTTCAGAGGCAATGATTAATGCTGGAGATCCAGGAAGGATTATTGAAGTCACTGAAGACTTGAGGGATACGGCTGATGACAAAAGTGCTGTTAATCCTGATCATCAAGGTGATACTTCTGGGGGAATAAGAGATACGGCTGATGACAAAAGCGCTGTTAATCCTGCTAACCAGGGTGGTGGTCTTAGAGGGGCAGTTGATGCGGATGTTAAGGAAATTGAAAATATTGGTAGTATTCTGAAGATAGTTGAGGAAATGAAAACCGTAAATGTTGAATTCACTGAGAATATGTTCTCTGACTACAATGATGGGTTCCGAGGAGGAAATGCTGGTGGACCTGCTGGTGGACCTGAGGGAGATGATTGGTCATTCAACCATGTTGAGAAAGAGTTCGAGCAAGAACAGTTTAATAATTTTTTCAATAGTGCGTTCTCTCAATATTTTGGATGGGCGCCTAGCGGTGACGACTTGCCTTAGGGCTTAGTCTCATGTAACCAACACTTAGTAACAGGCCTAGTAGTAGTGCATAAACTGCTTCTGGGCCTGTTTCAGAAAGGCCTTGGTTTAGAGCTGTTCCGGTTCCTGTTCCGCTTCCGCTCGAGTTTGCCGAGCTAGAACTAGAACTTGATCCAGATCCAGATCCAGGGATGATTACTGATCCAGAGCCTCCAGATCCGCTTGAGCTAGATCCACTGTTTATACCGCTTGCTCCGCCACTTCCTCCAGATCCGCCACTACCGCCAGTTGTGTTAGTGCCAGTCCCTCCGCTAGTTCCAAGTGATGGAGGAGTTGTACTGGTGCTCGTGTCAGTTCCTCCGCTAGTTCCAAGTGATGGAGGGGTTGTACCGGTGCTTGTGGTGTCGCCAGAATCTTGACTGCCACCAAAGAGGTCAGGCAATACAGGTGGAGTGACTTCTGCAAATACAGCTGGCGCAGTCATTGATATGATTGCTACAGCTGAGAGAAGAGCAGTGAGTTTTCCTAGAGTTTTCATACGTATTTGTGTTAGTTTTTGTTTTGACTTTAATAAATTATACCAAAAATTGACAAATCTTGCAACCCCTGGTTTAGTAAAGCCTTCCCCAGGTTAGGAGGTGTTTTAAATTAGGCTCTTTCCTTTCATTATTCTTGGCTTTTTGATCCCTAGGATTTTGAGGATTGTTGGTGCAATGTTTTTAAGGCCTGGGGTGGGCAGAGGTTTGATTTTTTTGTATTTGCTAGAGATGAGTATGCAGTTTACCGGGTTTAGTGTGTGTGCCGGGCATTGAGATCCGTCTTTGTATTTCATGAATTCTGCGTTGCCGTGGTCTGCTGTTAATAGGATTGTATATCCTTTTTCTAGGGCTAATGGGATTATTTCTTTGAGGCATTTGTCGACAGTTCCTAGTGCTTTTTTTACCGCAGGGAATGATCCGGAATGTCCGACAAGATCCGGATTGGCGAAATTTAATGCAATAAAGTCATATTTGCGGCGTGATTTTAGTTCTTTTACTAGTGCGTCTTTGACTGCAGGTGCACTCATTTCAGGTTTATCAGCGTATGATGGGACTTTTGGGGATGGGATCATTATGCGTTTTTCGCCTTTGAATGGTTTTTTAATCTGGGAATTGAAGAAAAATGTTACGTGTGCGTATTTTTCAGTTTCAGCTATTCGTAGTTGTTTCTTGCCGTGTGTGGATAGAATTTCGGAGAGATTTTTCTTTACGGTTGGGGCAGGGAAGAGTACTGGGGCTTTTTTTGAATATGGACCAAAGCAGACGAAATACGGCGGGTTTTTGCTGTCGACAAAAAGTTCTGTTAATTGTGCTGAGCGATCGGTTCTGTAGTTGAAGAAGACTACGGAGTCTTCGGGGTGAATTAGTCCTTCTTTGTCGAGGAGCATGGGTTTTATGTAGTAGTCTGTTTCTGTTCCGCGTTTATATTCGTTATTTATTGCTTTGAGTGGGCTTTCTTCGTGTGTGCCTCTGCCTTGAGTGAGGAGGTTGTATGCTTTCTTTGTGCGAGTCCAGTTTGTATCACGATCCATTGCGTAGTAGCGACCTATGATTGTTGCGATGTGTGCTTTGTCTTGGAGTTTGAGTTTACGAATTTCGTTCTGGATTTTGCGGATGAATTTCTGGGCCGAGCGTTCTGGGACATCGCGGCCGTCAGTGATGGCGTGTATGTAGATTTTTTTGAGCTTTTTCTTTTTTGCGAAACGGAGGAGTGAGAAGAGGTGATTCAAATGGCTGTGTACTCCTTCATCTGAAATCATACCCATTATGTGAAAACTTGAATCGTTTTGTTTGCAGATTTTTGCAGCTTTCTTTAGTGCTTGTAGGCGGAAGAGTCGGTGGCTTCGTATAGAGCGGTTAATCTCTTCGAGAGATTGCCATACGATGCGTCCAGCTCCTATTGTAAAATGGCCGACCTCTGAGCCTCCCATTGTGTTTTTGGGGAGGCCTACTGCTTCTGAATCGGTTTTCAGGAGGATGCTGGGGTATTTTTTTCGTAGATTTTTTATATATGGAGTCTTGGCGCGAGTGACTGCGTTATATTTTGAGTCTTTTCCTTCGCCGTATCCGTCAAGGATTATGAGTAGGGCTTTATTCATTTAGTGGGCATTATAGACCGATGAGGTTGAGGTACATTGTTATGATTTCTTCTCCTGCAAATAATGCAAATAGACCGCCTATTATCAAGAATGGACCGAACGGAATTGCGGTTTTTCTGGTGGCTTTTTTGCTTAGGAGTAAGTAGATACTGATGATTGCTCCGAGGACGTATCCCAGGATGAGTGCGAGCACTGTCATTTCCCATCCGAGTAATACTGCAAGCAGTGCTCCGATGCGGAGATCTCCGCCGCCGAGCCATTCTCCTTTGGACAAAAGGATTTGTCCGCCGAAGAAAACAGCGATGATTGCGAGCCCGATCAATATGCTCAAGTACAGTGGGGTGCCGAAAATTCCTGCCGCGATGAGTCCGAGTGCGATGGCTGGAATGGACATTGAATCCGGAATTTCTTTATATAAAAGGTCGTAGAAGAAAATCCCTGCCATTAAGCTGAATTCTATTGCGTAGAAGGCAAATACTTCAAAAACTTTCCAATCAATACTGTACAGGACTGTGCTTGGGTCGATGGTACTTGGGACTGATAGGATGAAATTCCAGTTCAAGAATGCGGCGATAAACAAGAATGCGGTCAAAATTTCGAGAGCGAAGTAGTGTTTGCCGATCTTTTTGCCACAATACGCGCATTTGCCTTTCAGGAATAAGAAACTTAGGACTGGGAAGAGATGTCGCCATTTGAGTTTCTTTTTGCAATGTGGGCAAATTGATTTGCCGAGGATGATCCCTTTCTTTTTCTTTTTAACGTTTTTGAGTCTGTGAATTACTACGCTCAAGAAACTACCGATGGCTGAGCCCAGAATGCCGAGAACTACGGCTGTGAATAATGTCATGGTGAATAGGGTGAGGATATATCTGCTTTCAATATATTATTAAATCTTATTGCTGCCAGATTTGCAATCGAGTTGCCGTTTCCGATGGTGTAGGCTTTTTTGTAGTATTCTTTTGCGAGATGGTCTATCTCTTGTTTTTCGTAGAGCCATCCGAGGTTTAAGTATGCGCTGTCCAGGTTGGGGTCTAGTTCAAGGGCTTTTATTAGATCTTCTTGTGCTTTCTCATAATCTTCGTATGCGACGAATGCCCATCCTCGTAGGTTGTAGGCCGCGGCCTGATCCGGAAATTGTTTAAGGGCTTCTTCGGCGAAGCCGATTGCTCGTTGTGGTTTTTGGATTTTTTCGATGCAGACCCAGATTGCTTTTGTGAAGATGTTTAGGTCTGCGATGTTGAGGTCAATGATTTCTTTGTATGATTGAAGTGCTTTTTCATATTCTTTTTTGATGAGGTAAAGGTCTGCGAGTTTTTGATTTGCCAGAGATTTTGGTTCGAATCCGACTTCTAGTGATTTTTCCAAATACTGTATTGCTTCGTCGAATTGTTCTTGGACTGCGTATGTGATTCCGATGAAAAAGAGTGTTTGAGGTTTTTGTGGATCCAGAGTTTTTGCTTGCAGAAGAGCGTCTACTGCATCCTCGACTTTTCCAGTTTGCAAGTAGCTGTATCCGAGCATTACCCATGCGTCCCTGTAATTGTTCTGCATTTTTATTATGTCGTATAGGAGGGGGATTGATGCTTCAAATTCTTCTGCGTCTATGAATGCTTTTGCTAGGACTGCTTGCATGTGCTGGGTTTTCCCTTCTTCGAATAGAGTGAATTCGTGATATGCGTTGACGAAGATTTGGACTTTTTCTTTTATTTTTTCGTTGAATGTTCCTTCTGCACTTGCGAGAGTTTTAAGTTCTGCGAGTGCTTCTTCATGGTTTTTGTGAAGAATTTTGAGGATTGCGATGTAGTAGCGGACTTCCGCGTTTGTTGGATCGAGTTTTTTGAAGTAACTAAGGGCTTCCGGGATTTTCCGTTCGTTTATATATGTTCGTCCGATGAGGATGTCTATTTGGACGTTTTCTGTTGATTCTTTGATTTGTTCGAAATAGCGTCTTGCTTCTGTTGGCTTGTTATCTTCAAGGTAGGTGAGCCCGATTCGGTATAGAGCGTCTATTGAGGTTGGGTTTGTTGTTAGGGCTTTTTGGTAAGTTTTTATGGCATCTGAGTGGTAGCCGTTGTTGTGAAGTTGGTCGCCTTCTTTTATGAGACTTGAATACGTTTTGTTTTCGGAAAGTTCTTCTGCTACTTCTTCCTGGAGAGGGGTTGATGGAGTTGTGGAAATTGGAGTTGATATGTCTTCAGGTTCCAGGGTGGGGGAGGCGTAGTTATATAGAAGGAATCCTGCTCCCGCGATTATTAATGCCCATAGAAATGTAACGGATTTGTTCATTGTCTGATTTTTGTGTTAGCTGAGCAGATGGCTATTGCTATCGCATCTGCGACGTCGTCCGGTTTGGGGATTGTCTCTAGGTTCATTATGAGTTTGACCATTTTTTGTACTGCTTTTTTGTCTGCGCTTCCGTTTCCGCACACGGCGCTTTTTATTTCAGATGGGCCGAATTCGTCTACTTCAATGCCTTGTTCTGCGAATATTTGGGTTACGACTCCTCTTGCTTCTGCGACTGATATTGCGGTTTTTACATTTTTACTGAAGTAAATTTTTTCAACTGCGGCCCTGCTGGGGCTCCATTTTTTGACGATTGTTTTAAGATCTTGTGAGATTTGGTTTAGTCGTTGGCAATTTTGCAGGCCTTTTGGAGTGCGTATGTATCCGTGGTCTAGGAGGTTGAGCTTTTTATTCTTAACTTCAATAATAGAAAAGCCTGTGATTGCTGTGCCCGGATCTATTCCAATTATTCTCATATATTATACTTTGAGTGATGCGACAGAGCCTTTGTCTTTTGCGTTATAAACTATGACTATTCTTTCTCCCTTTTTCACTTTTTTGTTTTTGAGGAGGAATTTTACCAATTTTCCGGTGAAATTTCCTTGTAGCTCATGTTGAGTAAATTTTTTGTACAAAGATTGGTTTATGCCCCAGAGCAAGCTCAATTCTTGAATTAGTTGTTTGTTGGGAGTTACTGTTATTGTTGGTGTATGGACTCTGTGTTTTGCAATTTGGTGAATTGTATATCCGTCTGTTGAATATATAATTATTTTATTTGCATTTGACTCTACGGCGAGTTCGCAAGCGGAAAGACAAGTTGCGTTGAGTTCTGGGATGTTTCGATTTTGGATTTTATTTTGAAGTACTTCTTCGTGTTTTTTCTGTTCGTTTTCGACTTCCGATATGACTTTGGCCAGGGTACGTACTGATTTCACTGAATATTTTCCTATGGCTGTTTCGTTTGAAAGCATGATTGCATCGGTGTTGTCAAAAACTGCGTTTGCCGCGTCTGATATTTCTGCACGGGTTGGTCTTGAGTTTTCTACCATTGATGCAAGAACTTGGGTTGCGGTGATGACCGGTTTTGCGTGGCGGTTTGACAGGCGGATTAGAGCTTTTTGTACGATTGGTACTTTTTCAGGTTTAATTTCGATTCCGAGATCTCCGCGAGCCACCATTATTCCGTCTGCTTCTTCTACGATTTTCTCCATTTCGTTGCATGCTTCGTGGCGTTCAATCTTTGCGATTATTTTTGGTTTGTGGGATTTTTTTGCGATGATTGTTCTTAGGTCACGAATGTCTTTTGCTGATTTTACGAATGATAGGGCGATATAATCGACGCCGAGACTTATTCCGAAGTTGAGGTCTTTTCGATCTTTTGCTGTTAGTGTTTTTGCTTTGATCTTTGAGTCTGGAGCGTTGATTCCTTTGTTTGAGTGTAAGATCCCTGTTGTTTCAATTTTGCAGTGGATGTTGCTTCCGTTTACACGAGTGACTTTAAGGCGAATTAGTCCGTCATCTACGAAAATTCTATGCCCTTTTTTCACCTCTTTATGCAGGGATTTATATTGAACGGGGATTATTCCTTTTTTTGGAGCAGTTGCTGTGGTGAGGGTTAGTTTTTTGCCATTTTTGATGGGGATTCCCTCTGGGGGGAGAGTTCCTAGACGAATTTTTGGGCCTTGCAGGTCTTGGATGATTCCAACTGTGCGGTTGTGTTTTTTTGCCGCTTTTCGAACGTTTCCTACAATCTGTTTGAAATTCTTGTATGTTCCGTGTGAAAAATTAAGTCTTGCGACGTCCATGCCTCCTAGAACGAGATCTTCAATAACAGAAAAAGAATCGGAGCTTGGGCCGAGTGTTGCGACAATTTTTGTATAATTAATGCGCATAGGATGAGGGGGTGAGGATTACCTGCGTCCGAACTCTACTATTCTACTTCACAGTGACGCTTTTTGCCAAATTTCTTGGCATGTCGGGATCGTTTTTGCGAAGGACGGCTAGTTGGTATGCGAGTATTTGAATTGGAATGATATTTACGATAGGGGATGCGTGGGAAACGTCGGGGACGCGGATCCAGAAGTCAAAAACGTCGTTATTGTCGGGAGCGACACCGATAATGTATGCGCCTCTGGCTTTGAGTTCGATTGCATTTGAAATGATTTCGTTTTTTGTTTCGTCATTGGCGACTATGGCTATGCAAGGAGTTCCTTTTGATATGAGTGCGATGGGTCCGTGTTTAAGTTCTCCCCCTGCGAATCCTTCTGCGTGGATGTATGCGACTTCTTGTATTTTGATTGCACCTTCAAGCGCCATTGGGTAGTTTTTGCCGCGTCCGATCAGGTACATTGATTCAACGTCCTGTAGGCGCTTTGCCAATTTCATAATGTGGTCTTCGTATCGTGGGTTGATCATATCGTTAATTTGACTTGCTGTGTCTATGAGGAGTTTTTTTCCTTTTTCAACGCCGCCATCACATGCGTAAGCGAGTAGAGTTAAGATTGCGATTTGGGCGGTTGTTGCTTTAGTTGAGACTACTGCTTTTTCCGGACCGACTTTTATTGGGATTACTATGTCTGAGATTCGAGCCATTGTTGAGGCTTCTGCGTTTACGATCGACATTACTTTTGCTTTCTTTTCTTGTGCTGTTTCAATTGCTTCGAGTGTATCTGCGGTTTCTCCGCTTTGGGAAATTGCTACCAGGAGAGATTTGTCCGTAAGGAATGATTTGTAATTTGAAAATTCAGAACCGAAAGTTGTGTTTATGTGTTGGTGGCATATATCTGCGAAAAGATATTGGCCTACCATCGCGACTTTACCTGTAGTTCCGCATCCGATGAAGTATGTGCCGAAGGCGTTTTTGATCGCTTTTGCTGCCTTGCGAATGACTTCTGGATCTTGATTGATTGCGTTTTGAAGGGTTTCTTTTTGTTCCATGATCTCTTTTATCAGGAAGTGGGGATATTCTCCTTTTTCGATGCTTTCTGGTTTCATGTCGATTTCTACAATTCGTTTCTCAATCTTTTTGCCTGATGACATTTCGTGGAAAGAAATGTCATTTCCATTCTTAATTACGACAAGTTGATTGTCGTCCAGGTACATTACTTTGTTTGTGTATTGCAGGAATGGGGGAATGTCCGATGCTATGAAATATTCATTTTTTCCTTTTCCTATGATTAGAGGTGATCCGCGGCGTGCAGCTACGATTGTATTTTCTTTTTCACACATTACGACGATTGCGTATCTTCCAACCATTTCTTCGGTTGCGAGCTCTACTGCTTTTTTGAGGCCGTGATTTTCGAGATTTTCTTCTATCAAGTGGGCGATTGTTTCTGTGTCTGTTTCGGATTCAAATTTGTGCCCTCGTTTTTTTAATTTCTTTTTAATTTCGTCAAAGTTTTCGAGGACGCCGTTGTGCACTATAACTACATCTTTTTCTTCGTTTGTGTGTGGGTGCGCGTTCTTTTTGTGGATTCCTCCGTGTGTTGCCCATCTTGTGTGGGAAATGGCCATAAAGAGGTTTTGTTCGGCTTCTCCGACGGCAGTGTGGGATTCTTTTGTATTTTTTAGGTCTAAATCTTTCGTGTCAAATTCGCCGATTTTTCCGACTTCTTTGTGGATGTAGATGTCTTTGTTTTCTTTGTATGCGATTCCCCAGCTGTCATAGCCTCGATATTCAAGTTTTTTTAGCCCTTCAATGACTAGGGTCGGAGCGTCGTTTCGCTCACCGACATATGCAAATATTCCGCACATATTCTTGATTTAATTACGAGGGACATTCTAGTGGAAAAAGAGGGGTTTGTGGAGGATGAAGGAATTGACAAGGAAGGGGAGTGTGTTTTAGTCCAGAACGATGATGTCTTCTATCCTTACCCCAAATTTTCCCGGCAGGTAGATACCTGGTTCTATTGTTACGACCATTCCTGGTTTCAGAATGGCGGTTCCTTCTTCTTTTAGGCTAGGGGATTCGTGGATTTTTAGTCCTACGCCGTGTCCTGTTCCGTGCGTGAAATATTCACCGTATCCTGCCTCTTCTATGACTTTGCGAGCTAATGAATCAATTTTTTGTTCAGGAAGTCCGGTTTTCGTTTTGTGTAAGGCGTTTTTTTGTGCTTGTGCGACGGTGTTGTAGACTTCTTTTTGGAGTTTTGTCGGGCTTTTTGGGAGGATAGTTCGCGTCATGTCCGAGCAGTATCCTTTGTACTTCATTCCCATGTCTATCAGGAGTATATCATTGGATTTCAACCTGGTTTGGCCGCTTTTGTGGTGAGGAATTGCCGAGTTTTTTCCGAATGCAACTATTGGGTTGAAAGAGACATCTTCTGCGCCGAGCTCAAATCCTATGCGTTTGATTTCCCAGGCTACGTCTATTTCTCGGAGTGGTTTGCGGGTTTTTTGGTGTTTTTGTATAAATTTTTTGATCAACTCAAAGGTCTTGGAATTTATCTGTTGGCTCTTTTTTATGAGGCGGATTTCTTGAGGACTTTTTATTGCACGGAGGGATTCGATTTCGCCGGAAATGTCTTTGAATTTTATACGTGGGCTTAGGTGTTTGAATTTTTTTAGTTGGTTGATTGTGACGTGATCTCCTTCGAAGCCGATTGTGCTGATGCGAAATGTCCGGAGTGTTTTTTGCCATGTTTCTTTTGTGACGTCTCTTACTTCGATCCATTTTGGGACTGTATATTTTGCGCGTTCGATGTAGCGTGAGTCTGTGAAGAGGATGGCTTTGCTGTTTGTGATTAGAAGATGGCCTCTCGAGCCTGTGAACCCACAGAGGTATGTGATGTTTATTTTGTTTGTTATGAGGAGCGCGGAGACTTTTTTGCGTCTTAGTGCGCTTCGGGATTTTTGGATTCGAGTTTTCATTTGCTGAGAAGTTTTTTTGTTATGCGTTTTCCGAGTTCGACTGCAGGTTGGTTGAATGGATTTACTCCGAGCATTTCGCCTGCGAGAGCAACTGCCGCTTCGAAGGTGAATATCAATTCTCCTAGATTTTCTGCATTTAGTTTTTCGAGGCTTAGACTTGCGTTTGGTACTCGTTTTTTTGTGAGAGCCCCTTCGGTTCCTTTTTTCTGTGCTTTGAGAATTTCGGAGTATTTTGTTCCGTTGGCGATGTAATCTTTTGTGTATTTTTCAAGTTCGAAGAAAAGCACCCATTTGTCTTTTGGCCCGTCGAGTAATAGTTGGAGGGTTGAGTGTTGGTCTTTTGCGCCGATCATCCCTACTGGGAGGGGGCCTATGCGAGAGTTTTTGCCGAGGCTTTCTGCTATGAGTTGTATTGTCCATTTGTTGAAGTATTCAAAACAATCGATGTATGGGAATAACGCGAGTGTTGTTTTTTTCTTTTGTGTATACATTTGATGTATGAGGACTGCCAAGGTGGTTGCCGTTTTGGATTTTTGGGCGGATTCTGCTCCTTTGAGTAGTGATTTGACGTCAATTCCCATTAGGATGGCCGGAACGAGCCCTGCGGTTGTTAGGACTGAATATCTTCCTCCGACATATTTTGGCATAGGGAAGACGAGTAAATCATCTTTCAAGGCTTTTTTGTACAGAATTCCGTCTTTGTTTTCGGTGATGATTGTGATGTGGTTTCTCCAGTTTTTTCCGAACCATTTCTTGGCGCCTTTGTGGATAAGGTCAAAGATTGTAGTTGTTTCGAGTGTGTTCCCGGTTTTGGATACAAGAAGAAACAGTGTTTTCTTCCTGTTTAGTGGTTCTTCGAATGATGCTATGAGGTTTGGGTCGATGTTGTCGACGAAGTGGATTCGTGGGCTTGTAGTGTGAGGCTTCTGGAGGGTGTGAAAAAGCATCTGTGCCCCGAGGATTGATCCTCCCATTCCGACTATTACGACGTCTGTGAATTTATTTTTGAGTGGTGTTACCAGTTTGATTAGAGGGAGGATGTCTTGATTTGGAAGGTATAGGAAATCTGCGTATTTTCTTTTGAGCAGTGACTCTTTCGCTTTTTTGAGGCGAGGCTCGTATTTTTTGAAAGTTTGGGCGGGGGTTGCGTTTTTTGTTTTTAACTTAAGCATTTTGAAGGAAGAATTTAATGATTTGTTCTGGGTCTGTTGTGTTTTCTGGGAGTGTGCGTAGGGTTTGAGTGATTTGTTTTCTTGAGTAGCCGAGCTTTTCGAGTGCTGTGTACACACTTTCATCAGTGGCTCCGCTGATTGAAGAATGAGCGCGATCTGCTTCGTCGATTGTTATTTTGTTTTTGAGTTCCAGGATTATTCTATCTGCGATTTTCTTTCCGACTTTTGGGACTGTGCAGATAAGGCTTGGGTCTTCGTTTAATATTGAGTTTTTGAGGTTCTTTATTGGTAGAGAAATGATTTCTTGGGCTGTTTTTGGTCCTACCCCTGAGATTGAAATTAGTTTTTTGAAAAAATTTAATTCTTCAGGAGATTGAAATCCGAAGATTTCCAGTGCATCTTCGCGGACGTTTGTGTATGTGAAAAATTCAGCGTTTTCGTTTTCTTTTAAGTTTGAGAGGAGGTCATCTGTTACGTTTACAAGATATCCGACTTGGCCTGTGTTAAGGATGATTGATCGGTCGAGTTTTTTTAGGATTTTTCCTGATAAGTATGCGATCATTTGGATTTGGTTATGCGTTTTGTTGGGCTTTTCCTGACCAAGCGCTGGAGTTGAAAAACACTTTTACCTGTGACTTTCATTTTTGGTTTTGAGGTCTTTTTGTCTCGTGCTTTGTATTTTTTTTTGACTTGTTTTTCTACGTTTTCCATTTTTTGAAGAATGAAGTTTTGAATTTTTTGAATGTTCCTTTTTCGATGTGCTCTCGGATCTCGTGCATTAAGTTTAGCAAAAAGTGTAAATTGTGGATAGTTAAGAGTCTGTGGCCAAAAATTTCAGTTTCTTTCATGAGGTGGTGGATGTAGCTTGTAGAGAAATTTTGGCAGGTGTAGCAAGTGCATGTTCTTTCGAGTGGCTTTGGATCGTTTTTGAATCGTTGGTTTTTGATGTGGTGCAGGCCTTTCCCGGTCCAGAAGGCGCCGTGACGTGCGAGACGGGTTGGTAAGACGCAGTCGAACATGTCGATGCCTCTGTCGACGGCTTCCAAGAGATCTGGAGGAGTGCCGACTCCCATGAGGTAGCGTGGTTTATTTTCGGGAAGATGGGGGATTACGGCTTCGATCATTTTGAGCATCTTTTCTTTTTTTTCTCCGACGGCGAGGCCGCCAATGGCGTTGCCCGGGAGGTCTAGGCTTGATATGAATTTTGCTGATTCTTCGCGGAGGTCTTCATGGGTTCCGCCTTGGATGATGCCGAAAAGTGCTTGTTTTTTGGTATTTGGCGCGTGTGCTTTTTTGCAGCGGACGAGCCAATTGTGAGTACGATCCATTGCTGATTTGAAGTATTTTTTGGTGCTGTTCGCCGGAGCACATTCGTCGAATGCCATTATGATATCGGCGCCGAGGTCATGTTGTATTTTTGTGGCTTTTTCAGGGGTGATGTAATGTTTGCTACCGTCGATGTGTGAGTAGAATTCTACGCCATCTTCTTTTACGCGAACTTTTGCTTTGCGAGTTGCGTTTTTGGGGAGGCCTTTTTCTTGTTCGAGTGAAAAAACTTGAAATCCGCCGGAATCCGTGAGGATTGGGCGGTCCCAATTCATCCACTTGTGAAGTCCTCCCATTTTCTTGACTGTTTTTTCTCCCGGACGGAGCATGAGGTGATATGTATTCGAGAGGATGATATCTGCTCCGAGTGTTTTTAATTCTTCTGGCGAAAGTGTTTTTACGGTTGCTTTCGTCCCGACTGGCATAAAAACAGGTGTCGAAATTTTCCCGTGCGGAGTTGTGAATGTTCCGGTCCGGGCCAACGATCCTTTCTGAGTTTTGTGGATTTTGAAGTCAAACATGGTATGTCGAAAATACCACTAAGAAAGAAAATATGGAATGTCTGTATGAAATTTTAAGCGGCTGCGGCCATTCCTCCCGCTCCAGCGGCTCCTGCTCCGCCTTGCCTCTTTGCTTTTTCAGCGGCGAAATCTATTACGTCTGCACCTCCGCCAGTGTTTCCGCTAGGGGTCCCGCTAGCTTCTACAGTATTTGGTGCGCCTTCATTCATTGTAACTCCGCGGATCTTATCGAAGACGTATTTGTCCGAAACTGCTCCGACTTTTTGGCGGATTACTTCAGCTACTTTGAATGGAGTTGAAACGAGTCTGTTAGCAAGATTTAATGTTCCTGCTCCTAGTCCGCCTACGATTCCTCCTACTACGGGGATGTACCCTATTTTGTCTTTTATTTCAGCGGCCAATCTGTCTACCGGGCGTCCGATAATACCTTCATATGCTTCGTGGGCTCCTGTAATCCCGCTTCCTGCTACTGTAGCGGCCAAGTCTGCGGCTTCGTTTACCGCCACGATTGGTGTCATAATAGAGTTTTTGATGAGATCTATAGGTTGTGTTAGGGGGGTGGAAAATAAAGACTTTTTAGTTTGAAGGGCTGTATTTTCAACTGCACGACCTGTTTGGTCGAATACCCTAGATAATCTATGCTTGACGTTTAATCCAATTCCTCCGACTGTCATGTCATAAAGTGATTCTCCGACATTTCCTCGAAGAAATCCCGCGCTTTCGGCACCTCCCGGGCGGGTTCCTAAAAGTGATTCAACTTGGACTTTCCCTTTTCCATAAAGTTGATTTGCTTTGTTTTTCATTGCTCCTGTGGTTTTGTCCGCCATGCTTTGCAGGAAATTTGGACCTCCTCCACCTTCTTCAGGCATAGTTGTGTTGATAAAATTATCGAGTATTACATTATATCACTCGGAAGAGTTTTTGTCTATCTCAAAAGGTGGTCTGCCAAGACTATTGCGGCCATGCTTTCTGCTACTGGGATAACCCTTGGAGCTAAGCATGTGTCGTGGCGGCCTGTTACCTCGATTGAAGTGTTTTTGCCGAGGTTTGTTATTGTTTTTTGCTTGGTTGCTATAGAGGGGGTGGGTTTTATTGCTAAACGGAGAACTATTGGGTTTCCGTTCGAAATTCCACCTGAAATCCCTCCTGCGTTGTTTGAAAGGTAAGTGATGTTTTCTTCTTTGTCTGCTCTCATTTGGTCATTATTTTCAGATCCTTTTAGAAATGCAGAATCGAATCCGCTACCGAATTCGATTCCTTTGACTGCTCCTATTGATGTTAATGCTTTTGCTAGGTCTGCGTTTAGTTTGTCGAAAACCGGTTCGCCGAGTCCGATTGGCGGGTTCTCGATAACCAATTCGATTACTGCGCCGATTGAGTCTTTTTCTTTTCGCACTTTTTCTACTAACGAGAGCATCTCTTTTGCAGCTTTTTTGTCTGCGCAGTGAAGTGGATTTTTACCGATTTCAGTTTTGTTGAATTCTTTAGCGAAGATGTCTCCCACCTGGACTGTATGTCCGTATATGTTGGTGTTTAGGACTTTTTTTGCGACTGCACCTGCGGCGACTCGTGCTACTGTTTCACGGCCGGAGCTTCGCCCTCCTCCGCGGTAGTCTCTTATTCCGTATTTCAAGTCGTATGCGAAGTCTGCGTGTCCTGGTCGGTAGACTGATTTGAGTTTTTTGTAGTCTTGTGAGCGGACGTTTTTGTTGAATATTACTATTGAGATGGGAGTTCCTGTTGTTTTCCCCTCGAATACTCCTGACATTATTTCTACTTTGTCTTCTTCTTTGCGTGTTGTTGAAACTCGAGGATCTTTTGGTTTTCTGCGATCGACTTCTTTTTGGATGTCTTTTTCTGACAATGAAATGTTTGATGGGCATCCGTCAATAACAACACCAAGGGCTTTTCCGTGTGATTCGCCCCAAGTGGTTACTTTGAAAACACTCCCGATAGAATTGCCTGCCATGTTTATATTAATTATTTAGCTTCAGGAGCTTCTTCTTCGGCTTCAGGAGCTTCTTCTTCGGCTTCGGGAGCTTCTTCTTCGGCTTCGGGAGCTTCTTCTTCGGCTTCGGGAGCTTCTTCTTTGGCTTCAGGAGCCTCTTCTTCGTCTTCGGGAGCTTCTTCTTCAGCTTCAGGAGCTTCTTCTTCAGCTTCGTCATTGTCTTTCTTTGTGTTCTTTTTTGCTTCAGCTTCAGCTTTTTTTCTCTTAGCTTCAAATTTCTCAACTCGTCCGGCTGTATCTACAAGTTTTTGTTTACCTGTGTAGAAGGGGTGGCAATTAGAGCAGATTTCAGTTGTAATCCCATCTTTTGTTGAACCAACAGCAAATGTTGCGCCGCATTCGCACTTTGCAGTTACTTGTCCGTTGTATTTTGGGTGTATGTCTTTTTTCATAACGAGGCGTAATATACTTGAATGTTACTCCTATTGCAAGTGAAATTTATAGATTTTTTGAGCCTTTTTGCTGCAACTTTCTAAGCTCAAATTCTTTTTTGCGAATAAAACTGCGTTCTTGGAGTAATTCTCTAGTTTTTCGGGGTCTTTTAGTAGTCTTAAAAGGTTGTCTGTGTCTTCGTGAAGATTATATTTTGTTGTTATTACTCCTGCGTTTGCTTCTCTTGTAATTGTTTTTGTGGCGATTCCTCCTGTTCCGAAGACTGGGAGGCCGTGACATAAATATGTGAGAAGTTTTGTTGGGATTGCGTAGTCAAGAGTTGATTTGAGATCCAGAGACACAATTCCGCAGGTGTATTTTTCTATGAGGCTTGGAACTGCATCAGATTGGATTGGGCTGAAGAATTTTATGTTTTTTTCTGAATCTAGGTCGCATTTTCCTTGTCCTATTATGTGTAGTTGTATTTGTGGATCTTTTTTGATGGCGGCTGAAAATACTTTTATTATGTATTCTAAGTTTTGGAGGGGGCCGTATTGACCGAGGTATAGGCATTTTTTATTTTTTGGAAGGGGGGAGGGAGTGATTGAAGAGGCAGATTTTATACCTGTTAGGATTGTTGTATGTGGGATTTGTGAAGGAATATATTTGGTGAGTTCTGGGGATGTGAGTATAAGGTGGGATGAGTTTTTGTATACTAAGTTGTCTATTCGTTTTAGAATTTTGAATTTTATACTTTTGGTTGTCCAGTTTTTTATGAGGGCCATGTTTTCGGCGTATGGATCGCCGATGTCTACTATGTACGGGAGGCGAAGGATTTTTTTTGCGAATACTGCTATCAATCCTGGATACGATGGGGGAGTGACGACGTGGATCATGTCGATTTCCTTTCTGTTTTTGATGATATCTCGAAGAGATCTTAGTAGGACGAGGACTGTGTGGATTTTTGAATGGTTCTTCTTTTGTGGAAATTTTGGGAGGATGTATTCGAGTTTTTGTGATTCTGCTTTGTTCAAAAAGCCTTGGAGACGCATGTTTGGGCCCATTGAAATGTTTGGATTGTGTATTGTTAGAACGTAAATTTTCATATTGTGTTTGCGATTTTCTCTCCTGTTTTTCCGTCTCCGAATGGATTATACCAGTCGATTTTTTTGTTTAGCATTTTCTCTGTTTCTTCGACGATTTTACTGTAGTTAGTTCCGACAACAGCATTCCCTCCGACTTCAACACTTTCTGGTCTTTCAGTGCTTTCGCGCATTGTTATGCATGGAACGTGGAGTGTGCATGCCTCTTCTTGGATTCCGCCCGAGTCAGTGAGTATTATGCGAGCATTTTTCATGAGAAGTAACATTTCCAAGTATCCGATAGGGTCGATTAGTTGGATGTTTTCTGGGACAGGGAGGTTGAATTCTTCGATGCGTTTTTTTGTTCGTGGATGGATTGGGAAGATGGCTTTTAGATCGTGTTTTTTCTGTATTTCGGAGATTGCTTTAAGGATGGAGTCGAGGTTATCTTTGTTATCGACGTTTTCTTCGCGATGGGCGGTTATGAGGAAGTATTTTTGTGGTTCAAGGTTTAGGTTTTTGAGAGGGGTGCATTTTTCTTCTGCGATTTCTAGATTTTGAATCACTGCGTCAACAACTGTGTTTCCTACGACAAATATCTTTGAATCTTCGATTCCTTCGCTTAAGAGAATTTTTTTCTGTGTCTCAGTTGGGGCAAAGCAAAAATCGGAGATTCTGTCGGTGAGGACGCGGTTTGTTTCTTCAGGAATGTTTGTATATGCACGGAGACCTGCTTCGACGTGTGCTATTGGGATGTGGAGTTTTGTTGCGGCTAGGGAGACTGCTAGGACTGTGTTGGTGTCGCCTTGGACGATTAGTAAGTCTGGTTTTTCTTCAAAGAAGATCTTTTCTACTTCGATAAGCATTCGTCCCGTCATGTTTCCGTGGGTTCCCGATCCTATGCCGAGATTGTATTTTGCTTCGGGAAGGTTTAGTTCCTGCAAGAAGATGGCGTCCATATTCTTATCGTAGTGTTGATTCGTGTGGATTATGAAAAAATCTGCTTGTTTCTTTTGCAGGGCTCTGATGACGGGGGAAAGTTTTATTATTTCAGGGCGGGTACCGAAAATTACGGCTATTTTCATTTCTTTTTGGGTTTGCGCGCTAGTAATACTTTTACGGTTGATAGTTTTTCGTTTGCTATGTATTTGTATATGATTATTCCCGCAAGAAGAATCGTTATTAATATTGTAAATATTTGGCTGTATAGGCGGATGTTGATCACGCTTACTGTGAATTCTGAAGTGCGTGTTTCTCCGTTGTTATCTTTTATTATCAATTTAACTTTGTGGTCTCCGAGTGTTTGGAATTTGTGACTCATTTTTTGTCCTTCCTTTAGGTATTTTTCATCGATTATCCAGTTGTAACTTATTATTGATCCGTCTTCATCGTATGAGTCTGAAGCATCAAATAAGGCTTCTTTATTTACTGCCGCAGTTTCTGAGTCGTCATTGAGTTCTATAACAGGGCCTTTGTTTAGTGGGAATGAATCGCCTTCGTCTAAAATCCCGTCATTGTCGTCGTCAATGTCTGAGTTGTTGCCGATCCCATCGGTGTCTGTGTCAGCCCATTCGTCTTCGTTGAGTGGGAATGGATCTGCTCCATCGTTGGTTCCGTCGTTATCGGTGTCGGGGTTGAGTGAGTCTGTGCCTCCGTTCATTTCGTCAGTATCAGTTACGTTGTCGTTGTCGTCGTCACTGTCTGCTATGTCTCCTATCCCATCGCCGTCTGTGTCGGTTGTTTCTGTTGGATCGAGGGGAAGATCGTCTTGTTCGTCTGGGACGCCGTCGTTGTCGTCGTCTTCGTCAGCATTGTCGCCTGTTCCATCACCGTCTGTGTCGGCCCATTCATCGGGGTCTAATGGATATGTATCGTCTTCGTCTAGTGCTCCGTCTCCGTCATCATCTTCGTCTTCCTCGTTGGGGATTCCATCATAATCTGTATCTTGTTGTACATATATGGATCTTGAAATGACGTTGTTTGATGGATCGTCTCCGTCTGAATCCCATGGGAAGATTTGGACTTTGATGTTTTTTGCTCCCCAGCCTGGGGCCCAGTCTACGAACACATCGTCGGTTTTGTTTCCGAATATAGAGATTGCTTGGTCGCCATTGATTTGTGCTCCGTTTGAATAGAAGCGGACTGTTCCGAGAAGGTCTTCAGTTGAATTGTTTGTTACTGATGCATAGATTCTGACGGTTCTTCCTTCCAAAAATGTGTATGTTGAAAACCTGACGTTTCCGTCTGCCAATGATAGATCGTTGTCGTATGCAAATGCTGCTGGTGAATTTATTGCTACAAAGACTAGAAAACTAAGGAGTAACGATAAAGTTTTTAATCCTTTTTTCATAGTTGATTGTATTATTTTTTACTTGCTGGTTCGGCAGGTGCTTTTTCTTTGGGCTTTTCGGTTTTCGAGGTGTTCTTTGCCGCTTCATCGAGAGTTGGCTGTTTTCCTTCTTCGGCTATTTCAACTGCCAATTCTAGTAGTGATAAAGAAGCTACTTTGTCCCTTGGTCTTAATCGCATTAGGTACACTCCTTGAGTTGCGCGACCTCGACTTGGGATTGTCTTTGTGTGTAGGCGGATAACTTGTCCTGATCTTGAAATTAATATCAGGTCTGCGTCTGTAGCTTTGTCTATAATTTTTGCTCCTACGATTTTTCCTGTTTTCTCTGTTAGGTTTGCTGTCTTTACTCCGGAACCACCTCTGTTTTGGAATCTGTAGTTAGCAATTTTTGTCATTTTTCCAAGTCCATTTTCCATTATTACAAGAAGTTCTGTGTTTTCTGGGTCTTTTACTACGTCCATCTCGACTACATGATCCTCTCCTTTGAGTCTTATTCCTCGGACTCCGATTGAAGGGCGGCCCATTGGGCGGGCGTCTTGTTCGTTGAATCGGATGCATTTTCCTTGTTTTGTAACAAGCATGACTTCATCTCCTTCGGATGTCTGTTTGACCCATTCGAGAGAATCTCCTTGTCTTAGCCTGATGGCGATAAGTCCGCTCTTACGTACGTTTTTGAAATCTTCTATTGGGGTCTTTTTTACTGTTCCAGTTTTTGTTGCCATGAACAAATATTCTCCTGAGTATTTTTCTCCTGCGTTTAGGATTGCTGTGACTGTTTCATCTTTTTGAAGTTGGATGATATTAACGATTGCTTGTCCTTTTGATTGCCTTGATCCTTGTGGGATTTCATAGACTGGGAGAGAGAATACTCGGCCTTGGTTTGTGAAATACAGGAGCTCATCGTGATTATTTGCATGAGCGATCAACTTTATTTCATCTTCCTCTTTAGTTGTTCCTCCAATAATTCCTTTTCCGCCTCGGTGTTGTGCCCGGAATGAATTTGGAGAAATTCTCTTGATGTAATTTCCTTTTGAGAACACGACGATCATTGGCTCGTTTGGAATTGTATCTTTGTGAGAGATTGATCCAACTGCGTGTGGAATCACTTCTGTTTTGCGTTCGTCTGCGTATTTTTCTTTAACTTCTGCGAGTTCTTCTTTCATTATGTTTAGGATCTTTTTTGTATCTGCGAGAATGCCTTCGAGTTCTGTTATTAGTGCCAATTTTTCTTTGTATTCGTCTTCGATTTTTTGTCTTTCAAGTCCTGCAAGAGTTTGCAAACGCATCTCTAAAATTGCCTTGCTTTGCTCATCTGAAAGCTTGAATTTTTTCATCAAGTTGGCGTGGGCTTCCTCTTTTGTTGGGGACTTTCTGATGGTTTCAATTATTTTGTCTATGTTGTCGAGAGCTATCTTCAGTCCTTCCAAAATGTGTGCTCTTGCTTTTGCTATTTTGAGCTCAAATTCTGTTCGGCGAGTAATAACTTCTTTTCTGTGTTTTATGAAATGTTCTAGGACTTTTTTGAGATCCAGAAGATGTGGCTGTATTTCGTCGACTAATGCGATCATGTTCATGTTGAACGATGTTTGCATTTGTGTGAGCTTGTATAATTGGTTGAGGATTTTCTTTGGGTATGCATCTTTTTTGAGTTCGACAACCACACGTATCCCTTCTCTGTTTGATTCATCACGAAGGTCTGAAATCCCTAGGATTTTTTTATCTCTTACTAATTCTGCGGTTTTTGTTACGAGCGATGATTTATTAACTTGGTAGGGGATTTCGGTAATTATAATTGAATGTCTTCCTCCTTTTTTCTCGACTATTTCTGCTTTTGCACGACAAACCATTCCTCCTCTCCCTGTTGCGTATGCCGTCTTGATATCTTCTATATTGTATATTGATCCACCGGTGGGGAAGTCTGGGCCTTTGATGAATTCCATCAAATCTTCGAGCTCTGCATCAGGGTTATCTGATAGGTGCATTAATCCGTCGATAAGTTCTCCCAAGTTGTGTGGGGGGATAGAAGTTGCCATTCCTACTGCTATTCCTGTTGATCCATTAAGGAGAAGCTGGGGAATTCTTGATGGTAGGACTGATGGTTCTTTGTATCTTCCGTCGTAGTTTGGTCTCCAATCGATGGTTTCTTTTTCTATGTCTGAAAGCATCTCATCACTTATTTTTTCCATTTTTGCTTCGGTATAACGCATTGCCGCTGCATTATCTCCGTCGATCGATCCAAAGTTTCCTTGTCCACGGACAAGCGTGTATCGCATGGCGAAGTCTTGAGCCATTCTAACCATAGAGTCGTATACTGCTGTGTCTCCGTGGGGGTGGTATTTTGCGAGTACTTCACCGACAACTGATGCTGATTTTCGGAATGATGAGCTTGATCGGAGGCCTATATCATTCATTGCGTACAATATTCGTCTGTGTACTGGCTTGAGTCCATCTCTTACATCAGGTAGGGCACGGGAAACTATTACGCTCATCGCGTATTCGAGATAACTGTCCTCCATTTCTGTAGTTAGGCTTCTATTGGATACGTTGTCTGCGAATTCTACTACTTCGTTGTCTGTATCTTCAGGGTCTTCAGGGCCTTTTGAATCACCTCCGTCTGTTTGAGTTTCAGGAGTGGCTTCTGTGTCGTTGAACAATGAAGGATTATCTTGCTCTTCTTTCTTGGGTGTAGGTTTCTTGGGTGTAGGTGTAGTTGTTTTTTTCGGTTTTTTCTCTTCAGCCACAGGGGTAAGGGTTACTAGTATTAAAAAATCGCTTTAATGCGAATTGCTGATTGCGCGTGGCATTTTATCACAAATTTTCGCTTTAAATCCTGTCAATTGGGGGAAAATCCTTGACAGGTTACTCTTTATGGGTTGAAAAATCTCTTCTGATCAGGTATAATTTAAGGAATAAATAAAAAAAGTTATGGCAAAATCTGAACAAGATGGAAAGCACGATGATGGGACTCCACAAAACCCTGGTTTTGATGGACTTGTGGATGTCTATGAAAAGAGAGCCGAGAAGGGAGGAGTGCCTGTGAAGGTTAATGACCCCAAGGCATTGCCTACTACAAGGGAGGCTCTCCATTCTAAATTGATGCATGCGTGGCATCCTGATGATATCAAAGCGTGGGAGGCTGATTTGAGAAAGGCTGATCATGCAAACTCTGATGAGAATCGTCTTAAGGCCGTAGCTACGGATACTAGTGATCAATTAATTACTTCAGAGGTTGCTCGTAAAAAGGCGGAACAAAAATCATTGATAGATCCTCTAACCGGGCTTCCAAATATTAGGTATATGCACAGCACTTTGGATATGAAATTGGCTGAAATTGAGAGGTATGGAGAGGGAAATGATCAACCGTTTTTTATGATGTTGGATATTGATTATTTTAAGAAAATAAATGATACGTATGGTCATCAGGTTGGGGATTTTATATTGAAAAAAATTGCGGGGGTAATGGATGAATTTGCCAGAATAAATGATATTGTTGGGAGGTATGGAGGAGAGGAGTTTTTCGTTTTTGCGTTGTGTAATAATGATGATGGAGCTGTTTTATTTGCGGATAGAATGAGGGAACTTATTGAGGATACGGTGTTTAGGTGTACTAGTGATGGTGTTGAAGTGCCTGATGGGCAGAAGGCTGACCATGAGATACAAGTTACTGTTAGTATGGGAGTTGCCAGACACCAAAATGGTATGACTAAAGAGCAGTTGATAAAAACTGCTGATGCGGCTCTTTATGAATCTAAAAAAGGGGAAGAAATAGAGTTATGATGGGGAATGGAGAGACTCTTGTGAGGGCTGAAGTTAGGGATGTTATGAGTAGGGGGTAATAACTAAAAACAAAATGACAGACGAAAATCAAAAACAAGAAGACAATGTGACTACCCAGGATGCTGGGCAGCCTGCTACTGGATCTAAATCCGTAGATCTTCGTGCTGAAAAGCCGGTTTTTGATGAGAAAGGAGAGGCTGTTTCTACCACAAAAGATCAGAAAGTGCAGATTCAGGCTGGTCGTGTTGTTGCTGAGAAGCATTTAAATAAAGCAGAAACCTTAGGAGAATCTGTCTCGCAAGGTGCTGAACCGAAAGTGAAGAGAGGTCTTTTTGATAAAATAAAGAATGTATTTGTTTACAACATGGATAAATCAAAAGCTGATATTGAAAGAGTAGATAAATCGGAGAAATTGCAGAAGGAAACAGGTAAAAAGGTGAAAATCTCGACGGCTGAAAAACAAAAATATATTGAGGCTGAAAAACTATATCAGGATGGATTGGCATCGATTAAAGACTTGATTGCGCCGTCATCTATGGAGATAAATTATGACAATATCCGGCTTGATGGAATGTATTCGCGGACGTTTTATGTTTATGCATATCCGCGGTATTTGATAACAAACTGGCTGGCGCCTGTGATTAATTTTGATGTGACGATGGATATCGCGCAGTTTATTTATCCGATCAATTCTGGTGAGATCATGAAGACTTTGAAAAAGAAAGTTGCACAGATGAAATCAACTATGTCTATTATGGCAGAGAAAGGGCAGGTGAGTGATCCTGCGGTTGAAACTTCGCTTGGAGATGCGGAAACTCTTCGTAGGGAAATCCAGAAAGGGAAGGAGAAATTCTTTCAATTTGCTCTATATTTTACTATTTATACGGATGATGAAAAGAAATTAGAGAAGGTTTCGAAACAGTTGGAAAGCCTACTTGCGGGGAAGCTTGTGTTGACGAAAAGGTCTCAAGTTCAGGCTGAACATGGATTTAATTCGACTATTCCACAGGGCTTGGATGAGCTTGATACTGTGAGAAATATGAACACATCGCCGCTTTCGACGACATTTCCGTTTACTTCGTCTGATCTTACTTCGGACGAGGGAATCTTGTATGGAATCAATAGACATAATGATAGTTTAATCATATTTGATAGGTTTAATTTGGAGAATGCGAATAGTGTTGTGTTTGCGAAATCAGGTGCTGGTAAGTCGTATGCTGTGAAACTTGAAATTCTGCGTATGATGATGCTTGGAACTGACGTTATAGTGATTGATCCGGAGAATGAGTACGAATCGTTATGTCAGACTGTTGGGGGTACGTATTTGAAATTAAGTCTTAATAGTGATAGACGAATCAATCCTTTTGATCTACCGAAGCCTATTGAGGGAGAACAAGTTCTTCCTGGTGATTTGGTGAGATCTTCGGTTATTAATTTGCATGGTTTGATGAAATTGATGCTTGGAGAGATGACGCCTGAGGAAGAGAGCTTGCTTGATAAAGCTTTGCTTGATGTTTATGCGTTGAAAGGGATTACTATGGAAGTTATCGATCCTTCGAAATTTGAACCGCCAACGATGGAGGATCTTTATGACATTCTTTCGTCTATGGAAGGAGCGAAAAGTTTGGCGAATCGATTGCAGAAATTTACGACAGGTTCGTTTGCTGGAATTTTCAATAAACCTACAAATATTGATATGAACACTGGTTTACAGGTGTTCTGTATTCGTGATCTTGAAGATGAACTTCGACCGATTGCGATGTACGTCATTTTGAACTATATCTGGGCGCGTGTAAGAAGTGAGCTTAAAAAGAGGATTCTTGTGATTGATGAGGCCTGGACTATGATGCAACATGAGGATAGTGCGAAATTCTTGTATGGATTAGTGAAACGTGCTCGAAAGTATTATCTTGGTGTTTCTACAATTACGCAGGATGTTGAGGATTTCGTGAAGAGTCCTCACGGGAAACCTATTATTACAAACTCTTCGATGCAGTTACTTTTGAAGCAAGCACCTGCTGCGATTGAAATTCTTTCAAAGATGTTCAACCTCACGGAAGGGGAGAAATATGTTCTTCTGAATAGTGGTGTTGGGCAAGGACTTTTCTTTGCCGGGAACAAGCACGTTGCGGTTCAGGTTATCGCATCATACCTTGAGGACAAGATCGTTACTACGAATCCCGAAGAAATTTTGAAGGCGAGAGCTGATAATGCAAAATTTGAGACGGAGAAGAAGGACGCCGGCGGAAAGTAACCTTTTAGTATGGTTGAAACGGATATAAATGTAGCTTCTGGGTTCGAATTCTCTGATGGTGATTCTGAAAATGAACTTACCAATGAAGAGTCCAGTGCTTTGGCGGATTCTCTTGTGAGTGGGTATTTTGAGGATTATGAGGATGCTAAAAAAAATAGGCCAGATGATGTTGAGAAAGTATTGGAGAGAGATAAGGCTGAGATGTTTGAGTTGGTCAAAGATCCTAATTCTATTGTTGCCAAGGAAAATGGGAAAATTGTTGCTGTGGGGCAGATTGTAAAAGTGAGATGTCCTGATTTTCAGGGAAAGCCGATCTATATGTTTGGGAAAATGACAGTTCTTCCAGAGCACAGAAAGAGGAAAATATTTTCTCATATGACAGATTTGTTGGTTAAAAAAGGGGAGGATTTGTACCCAAATGCTATTTTTAGTGTTTGTACGAGAAATCCTGTTGTTAAGAAAGAATTTGCTTCTCATGGGTATGAGGAGGTTAGTTTGGGGGAGTTTGGGGATATGGGGCAGTTTCCTCCAACAAAGGAGAGGTTGAAGCAAGACGAAGAGCTAGAAAAAGATGGGTGGGGCGTAATGATTTCAGAAATCGAAAAGAATCCGAGTCCTGTTCAAACTGGCAAAGATTTGGCGCGTGGACTTATCCGACGTGTTTTAAGACGCTAGGTGCGTGAATGCTAATCCAAAAACTCCTCAATAGCTGTATCCAACTGCCAATCGACGGTTGGGCTGTTTTCCAGTACTCGATCGGGAACGATACCTTTTTTATTTATATCGTGGTTGTCCGGAGTTAACCATTTCGAGACTGTGAGTTTGAATATAGAGTTGTCGTCGTAGAATGTGAGTTCCTGAACGGTCCCTTTTCCGAATGATGTCTCTCCGAATATTTTTGCGCGTTCATAATCTTGGAGAGCCCCCGCAACTATTTCTGATGCTGATGCAGATCCTTCGTTTACAAGCACAACAGTTTCGTAGTCGGCGAGTAGTCCTGATCCTATGTCATATTCATTGTTTGCTCCGTAATATTTTGAGTAGTATGGTGTTTTTTTACCTTTGTTGTCTTCGAGGACGACAGCTTTTTTGTTTTCGTCAAAGAAGAATCCGACGATGTCGATTGCTGTGTTTAGATAGCCTCCAGGGTTGTTGCGGAGGTCTAGGATTACTCCGATAACTTTGTTCCCGGATGTTGTTTCGTGGTCGTGGATCTCACGTGAGGCTTCGAGGAATTCATTATATGTATCCTCGCCGAATGTCATCATGTTTATGTTGGCGATGTCTCCACCGGTTTGTTCCAAAAATTCCAATGTTACCGTCTCGTATATTATGTATCCGCGAGTAACTGCGAGGTTTAGTATCTCAGTTCCTCTCTTTACTGTTATTTCGACTATTGTTCCGGCGGTTCCTTTTATCATGCTAACTACATTTTCTAATGAAAGGCCTTGGATGTTGATGCCGTCGACTTTTACTATGATGTCATTTGGTTTGATGCCTGCTTCCTCTGCTGGGGAATCTTTGAATGGAGTGATCACGGTGATCTCGTCGTCGAGAACTTCGACAGACATTCCTACTCCTTCATATTCACTGTCCAGGACGTCTACTGCGCTTGTGTCTTCAGGGCTGGAAAATGTTGTATATGGATCTTCGAGATAATTTACGATTCCGTCGATTGCTTCGTACAGCATCTCGTCTTCGTCAATTTCTCCTTGATAATAATATTCATCTTGTATTGTTTCCCAAACGTCTACGAAAACGTCGAATACAGGGTTATTGATGGTTTGGGTTTGATTAATGCTATCGACAGTTATTATTACTGAATTTCCTTCTGAACTTTGGTCTATTAGATAAAGCATGTTTGCGAGATCTGCTTTTGTTGTGATTTGAGCGGCTTTTGCTGAGGTTGCATTTTCTTCAACCAGTCCTATATTGAATGCTTTGTAGAAGTAGGGTGCCGAGGGACCGTCTTCACTTAGGTCTGTGAAGGGGAAGTCCGATTTATCGAAGAATTTGTTGACTCCTACTCCTAGTGCGTCGAATAGGGTCATGATGGCGCCTCTTTTTCTTATTACTCTGTTTGGATTGAATTCTGCATTGAAGAGTGGGGGGTTGAGGACGTTGAGGTTTATTGCTGTTTGCAGGTAAGGGGAGTACCAAACGTCATTGTTTATGTCAGTGTATGGAAGGTCGACTTCATCTTGACCGACGATATCGACGTCGGCGTATGAAATCAACATTGCATAAAGATCTGCCGGAGTTGCCGATTTGTCAGGCTGGAATAGGTCGTCTGAATTTTCGGGAAGAAGTCCACGGGTTTCCAAGTACTTTATCTGGCTGTAATACTCGTGAGAAGAGGGCACGTCGGAGAATGAAAAGGCGGATGCACTCAAAACTGATACTGCAACTAAAATTGTCGCTAAAAACGATATTAGGGATTTTTTCATAGGAATTGTTTTAGGTGTTAACTTGGCGTATTTTACTCCTTTTTCTGGTGGTGTCCAATTGATAAATCAGGTTAAAAATGGTATAATATGAGGATATAAGCGAATATTTATGCCTGAAAACAAAAACAAAATGATCTCGGCCATGCCAGAAGGTATGTCTGTATCGAGGAAAAAAGCGTCGCGTATAAAAACGCTGATTCGTTCTGTGTTTTTCGCGGTTGTTTGTGCTTCATTGATTGCAGGGACTTTTGTTTGGGAGCAGGCGAAAAGCGGAGGAGGATTGTCTTATGCGCAGGAGATAGAAGTTTCTGATTATATGAGGGGAATGAAGGAGGATAATTTTACTCTGGCTGTGTCTGACGAGGAGGCTGATGAATATGTTTATACGGTTTCTGAAGGAAGACTTTGGGGTAATTTTTCTTCTGTTACAGATGATGTAAATTTGGTTTTGGGAGGCAAAGTTGTTTTGATTCCTTCATTTTCGAATTTTGACCTTATGTATAATGGTGAAACTGTCGAGTTGTACAATCATAAAGGTAATACTTATGTTGGATTGATGGCGAATGAAATTAACGGGTTTAGATATATGGATGAGTATGACGATGTTTTTGAAAATGTTTTACTTGTTCCTGCTGGGGTTAAGATTAAGATTCCTTTGAGTAAGGTTGATTCGCGTTTGAGTCAGCTTCTTTTGGCTAAGCTTGTGAAAGAGTTTTCTTATAGTTTTTTTAATCCTGATCTTTTGGAAAAAGATACTTTTGTTAAGGAGAATCTGACTGTGGACATGAAATTTGCTGAAGACTTGAAATCTGCATATAGGGATGAATTTAAGGAAGGGGCTAGAGAAGCGGAAGAAGTTTCGTATGCAATTTTGGATTGGCTTAGTAAAAATTTATTGGTTTTTGAGGGCAAAAAGAAGGAGTATTATAGTGATAAGTTGAATCGATATGTTTATAGGGCTCTTTCTGCTGAGTCTGGAGATGAGAGGAGGGATGCTTTGACTGAGTTGGAGGTTTTGAAGAGTTATTTGCCGGATGGATATTACGATACTTTTTTGAAGAGATGGATAAATGATTTGGTTGTTTTTGGTGCGGCTGATGCTGAAATTGAAGTTTTGAACTTTATGCTTAATGAGGCTCGTAATCGCGGGGTTGCGAATAAGCTTGATTTACTTGCTTTGGAGGTTGGAGCTTACGATAGTGAATTGGCTTATGAGTCTGTGTATAAAAGTGTAGAGGAAATGTTTGGATTTACGGACAATGAATCTTTATATAGACGCTTTTTGGCTTATTATAATCAGATGTTTGACAATTTACTTTTGAGCTTTCCAGATCTTTATAGACTTTCTTATTTTGAGATGAAGGGTGAAATTGAGAAGGAGTTATTTGGTTTGTATTACAGTGGGCAGTTGAAGGAGGAACTGAAGCAGAGTTTTGTGAGTAAAAAGATCAAGTTTTTGAAAAGACTGAAATATTTTTTCTTTAACGAATTGATTGAGCTGGATGCTACAAAAGAGGTGATGAAGTACCTGGTTGAAAGTATTGATGACTATATGCCTGCAAAGACTTCGCAAAATGCGGTTATAGAAATTTTTGAAAAAGAATTGGCGGGAATTGGGAATTTCTGGGGATATGTAAATAATATTGAATACTCAAAATCACAGCTTTATGGGGGAAGTCACAAAGAGAGATTTGAAGTTTATCTCGAGGAGAAAGATCGTGTTACTAGTATTTTGGATGTTCAGCGTGATATTTTGGGAGGGGACGTCATTGTTGATATTAAGCCTGCAGATGTTTCCTTTGAGATTAAAAAAATCTTCGAAAATGCCGGATACAGTGAAGTGTATGTCGAAGAACTCGACGACATTCACAAGAGGTTTGTGAAAGTTGCGGGGATGATTGGTGGATATTCATTTGATGCTGAATATGATCGTGAATACGGGTACGTCCGAAACATCAATGCGTATGGCGAAAATCTGACTGAAAACAGTGTGAAGATTAATGGCTTGGAAGATTTCTTGGCAAAGAAGCTTGCCGAAAAAGTCGGAGATCTTGATGTTCTGGAGGAGCTTTCTAGCGAAGACGGAGATGCAAATTCTGAGACTAATGCTCAGAAAATTGCTAAAGCGATTATAGCTAAAGAAATTACTGAGGCTGGGTTTAACACTGCGATAGATGATGTTGAAATTTTGGATCCGGTTCTTGCGACTTACCGTTTGAATGATCTTGTTGTCATTGGGGAGGTTGAGCTTCTTGTCTCTTTTACTTATTTAGCAAATGAAGGGAATGTCACCAGTATTTTTGTTGTGAAGGAGGGCGAAGGTACAATTTTGACTGGAGAATTTCCGTTGGAGGATTTGAAGGATGTTATTACGAGTGAGTATTATTAAATATTTGATTTCTAGCTAGCTCTTGTGATAAAGTTCTGCTTGCGAATTTCGCATAAGCATTCTTTTAAGTTTTTAAAAAATATGGCAGAAAAATCTAATTACGGAGCGGATCAAATCACCGTTTTGGAAGGGCTCTCGGCTGTTAGGAGAAGGCCCGGAATGTACATTGGTACGACTGATGTTGGGGGGCTTCATCATTTGATTTGGGAAATTGTCGACAATGCTATTGATGAGGCGATGGCTGGATATTGTGAGAATATAGTTGTTACTATACAAAAGGACGGTGGGCTTTCAGTTGATGATGATGGTCGAGGTATCCCTGTAGAAAAACACAAGAAAACAGGTCTCTCTGCATTGGAAACAGTTCTTACTGTTCTACATGCCGGTGGTAAATTTGGTGATGGTGGGTATAAAGTTTCTGGTGGTTTGCACGGAGTTGGTGTGTCGGTTGTTAATGCTCTTTCGGAGACTTTGATTGCCCAGGTTCGTCGTGATAATAAAGTTTATGAACAATCTTATTCGAGAGGAGAAAGCAAAGGGGAGCTGAAAGTTGTTGGTAAGTCAGATCATACTGGAACTACTATCGTATTTTATCCGGATTCTGAGATTTTTGAATCTACGGAATTTAATTTTGTTACAGTTATGAATCGTCTGCGTCAGCAGGCGTATTTGACCAAAGGGGTAACTATTCAGGTTGTTGATGAGCGTGATGGGAATAAGTGTAAGTTTTATTTTGAAGGGGGAATTAAGTCGTATGTTAGGCACATAAATAAGAATAAAGATGCGATTGGGGAGGTTGTTTATGTTGAGGATGAAGTTGATGAGGGGGTTGTTGAAATTGCACTTCAGTATACGAATACGTATCAGGATCAGATTTATTCTTTTGCTAATAACATTCACACAACTGAAGGTGGAATGCACGTCACTGGATTCCGAGCGGCTTTGACTAGAACTATTAATTATTATGCTCGTAAGAATGAGCTTCTTAAAGAGAAAGATGATAATTTGACTGCGGATGATGTTCGTGAAGGGCTTACTGCTATTATTTCGGTAAAGCTTAAGGATCCTCAGTTTGAAGGGCAGACGAAGAGTAAGTTGGGGAATGCTGAGATGAGAACTGCTGTTGAAAGTGTTTTTAATGAGGCGTTTTCTGAATATCTTCAAGAGAATCCGAATGATGCTCGCGGAGTTTTTGGTAAATGTCATTTGGCGGCGCGAGCTCGTCTTGCGGCGCGTGCGGCAAGAGATACTGTCATCCGAAAGGGTGCTCTTGAGGGAATGACTCTTCCTGGGAAACTTGCTGATTGTACGAGTAAGAAGGCTGAAGATAGTGAGATTTTTATAGTTGAGGGAGATAGTGCGGGTGGTTCAGCGAAGCAAGGACGTGATCGTTATCATCAAGCTATTTTGCCTTTGAGAGGTAAAATTTTGAATGTTGAACAAGCGAGGATGGATAAGATTTTGGCGAATAACGAAATTAAATCTTTAATTATTGCGCTTGGTGTTGGGATTGGGGAAGTGTTTGATATTGAGAAATTAAGATATCACAAGATTGTGATTATGACGGATGCGGATGTTGATGGTGCTCATATCAGAACTTTACTTTTGACTCTTTTTTATCGTTATTTTAAGCAAATTGTTGAAGAAGGTTATGTTTATATTGCTCAGCCTCCCTTATTTAAGATTTGGCATGGGAGTAAGGTTGCATATGCTTATACCGACGAACAGAGAAAAGAAGTTTTGAAAAATTTTAGTAGTAAATATTCGTTACAAAGATACAAAGGTCTTGGTGAGATGAACCCTGATCAGCTTTGGGAAACGACCATGGATCCTTCTCAGCGAAAACTTTTGAGAGTTACTATTGATGATGCAGAGGCTGCTGATAAGATTTTTGATACTTTGATGGGGTCTGAGGTTTTGCCGCGTAAGAAGTTTATTACTTCTCATGCGAAAAAGGTAAAGAATTTGGATATCTAATTGACTTCTGATGTGGGCTCTATATAATGTCCGCGTCTTAAATAAATTACATGAGAGTAGCAGTATCAAAGAAACCAAAGGAATCAGATGAGCGCTTGATGGCGCGTTTCAATAAAGCTGTACAAAAAAGTAAAAAAGTATACAGAATTCGTGATGCTAAGTTCCATAAGAAAAAGTCTACAAAGAGGCTTGTTCGTCAGGGAGCTATCAAGAGAGATGAATATAGAGAGAAACGTGAAAAGCAAAAGTTCTATTAAGCTATAAGGTGCATGAAAATAAACGAACTTCTTCTTGAGGGGAGAAAGAAGCTTTCGGATTTGACCGAGGGGGCTGATTCATCGATTTCTGCGTTGGATTCGGAGGTTTTGCTTGCGTATGTTTTGGGGTGTAGTCGTGAGGAGTTGTTGAGGGATGCTGACTCCTGTGAAGTTGATGATATTGATCATAAATTGTTTTTGAAATATTGCATAGAAGTTGCTGGTGGTCGACCGGTTGCTTATGTAACAGGTAAGAAAGAATTTTATGGCTTGGATTTTTATATTGATGAAAGGGTTTTGATTCCGCGGCCTGAGACGGAGATGATTGTTGATGAAGTTTTGGGATGGCTTGGGGGGCGTTCTGACGAAACTCGTGAGAAAGAGGTACGGCTTCTCGATGTAGGAACTGGTAGTTTGAATATCACAACTGCAATTGTTCGGAAGCATGGACATGTTTTTGCTCACGCTGTTGATATTTCTGATGAGGCCCTTGAGGTTGCGCAAATGAATCGTGAGGCTCATGGACTTGAGACGCATGTACAGCTTTATCAGAGTGATCTCTTGTCTGCGGTTGAGGAGACTGATTTTGACGTAATTGTAACGAATTTGCCTTATATAGGGGAGGATATGCATAGAAATTTGGATTCATCTGTGGAGCGGTTTGAGCCGAGTCAGGCTCTTTTTGGTGGCTCGGATGGTTTGGAGTTGTATAAAAAACTTATACAGCAAATTTTGGATAAAAATGTGCGATTTGACCTGTTAGTGGGAGAGTTTGGTTATGGGCAGGCAGAGGCGGTTGAGGAGATGTTGAATAAGTTTTTTGATCAAGATTCTGGGTGTCTTTGGGAGGTGAAAAAGGACTTGGCTGGAATTCCGAGAATATTTGTTGTAAAAAAACAATAGTGTATAATATTTTTTGATGATTGAGAAATTAGAACAACTAGAAAAGGAATATAAGGAAATTCAGTCGCAACTTGCGGATCCTGAGGTTATTAATAATCGTGAGAAATATACTGAGTTGTCTCGTAAGTACAAGATTCTTGAGAAGGCGGCGGAATTAGCGGAAGCTCTGAGAGAGGCTCAAGCGGCTTTGGCGGATGCTGAAGAAGCTAGTTCAGATCCGGAAATGAAAGAATTGGCCGAAGGGCAGAAGAAAGAGGCTAAGGAGCGTATTGCAGAGATTGAGGTTGAAGCAGAGGTTGAACTTTTGCCGAAAGATCCGAATGATCACAAAAGTGTGATTATGGAAATTCGTGCTGGTGCTGGAGGAGATGAAGCGGCAATTTTTGCGGCGGAGTTGATGAGGATGTATATGCGTTATGTTGAGGGAAAGGGTTTCAAAGTTGAATTAATTGATAAAAGTGAGGGGGATCCCGGATGTATTAAGGAAGTTATTTTTAAGGTTGATGGTGATGGTGCGTATGGTGAATTGAAATACGAGAGTGGGGTGCATCGGGTGCAGAGAATTCCTGTGACTGAGAGTCAGGGCCGAATTCATACTTCGGCGTCGTCGGTTGCGGTTTTGCCTGAGGCGGAGGAAGTTGATATTGAGATTAGGGATGAAGATTTAAAGATTGATGTTTATAGAGCGAGTGGTTGTGGAGGACAGAGTGTGAACACTACTGATTCGGCGGTGCGTATTACATATATTCCTACTGGTTTGGTTGTTACTTGTCAGGATGAAAAATCACAGTTGAAGAATAAAAATAAAGCGATGGGGGTTTTGAGAGCGCGGTTATATGCTGCTGAGGAGGAAAAGCTCCGATCAGAGCGTGGAGAGGCGCGTGCGAGCCAGATTGGAACGGGGGATAGATCTGAGAAGATTAGAACGTACAATTTTCCGCAGGATCGCGTGACGGATCACAGAATTCATCAAAATTACAGTAATCTTCCTGGGATTATGGATGGAGATATTGGGCAGATTATTGAGAATTTGAGGGAGTCTGATAGGGAGGAGATGCTGAAGGGTTAACCCACGAAATGACATCCCAAACTCTTCTTGCGTTTTTTTGCCGCTTTCATGATTAGGAGGCTGGTTTCGAGGAGATTCTTTGTTTCTAGAAGTTCGCGGGAGATTTGGGTTTTGTTCAAGGCTGTGAGGTCTTTCTGGAGTTGCTTGAGTTTGATGATGCCTTGCTTTAGGCCTTCTGGAGTTCGGATGATTCCGCAATGTTTCCACATTGTTTCTTGGGCTTGTTTGCGGATTGTTTTGACTTTGTGGGCGAGGTCTGGGGAGCGTGTGAATTTTTCGTGTGGGAAGCTGAAAGCTCTGGATTTTTTGAGTGGTTTTACGGCTTTGATGACTTGGTTACTGAAGACAATGGCTTCGAGTAGCGAGTTTGATGCCAGGCGGTTTGCGCCATGGACGCCTGTACAGGCTGATTCCCCGAAGGTATAGAGGTTGCGGAGAGATGTGCGGCCGTTCAGGTCGGTTTTGATACCGCCGCAGAGATAGTGGGCGACGGGGACGACTGGGATGAGGTCTTTTTTGAGGTCTAATTTATATTTGCGGAGGGTTTTGTATATTCGGGGGAAGCGTTTTTGGAGGAATTTGCGAGATTTTTGGCGGATTGATAAATAGACTGGACCTTGGCGGAGTTCCTGATAGATTTCTTTTGCGACTATGTTGCGTGAAGCGAGTTCGTCTGTGAAGCGGCGGCCTTTGCTGTTTAGAAGCTTTGCTCCTTCTCCGCGAAGTGTTTCTGAAAGTAGTAGGCGAGGAGTGGTAGAGCGGCTGGCTTTCGCGAGAGCTGTTGGGTGGAATTGGATGAATTCGAGGTTTTGGAGTTTTGCGCCGGCTCGTGCGGCCATAGCGATCCCGTCTCCTGTAGCGATTGCGGGATTGGTTGTGTATTTGTATACTTGGCCGGCGCCTCCTGTTGCGATAATCACTGCGTCGGCGAAGATTGTATCGATGCGGTTTTTGCGGGTGATGATTTTAGCTCCGTGGATTGTGCGGCCTCTACGGATGAGGTCGACGGCGAAAGTGTTTTCGAAAACTTCGATATTTGGATGTTCTCGTACTCGTTTGACGAGAATTGATTCGATCTCGTTACCGGTGTAGTCGCCGGTGTATGCGATGCGGTTGAGCTGGTGGCCGCCTTCAGATGTCAGTTTCAAGCGATCTTTTTCTTTTTCAAATTCAACGCCGAGTGTTATGAGGCGAGTGATTGCTTCTGGGCTTTTTTCGACCATGAAGCGGACGGCTTTTTTGTCGTTATGGTATGCGCCGGACTTCATAGTGTCCTGGATGTGTTTTTTGAAATTATCGTTTTTACTGAGGACTGCGGCGATGCCTCCTTGTGCGTAGTTTGTGTTGGATTCGGCTATGCGTTTTTTTGTCACGATGGTTACGTGACCTTTTTGGGCGGCGTGCAAGGCAAAATTGAGCCCTGAAACACCCGAACCAATTACTAAGAAGTTAGTCTGCATGGCTAAGTTAATTTACTTCCAGAATTTGAAAAAGGCAAATGTTATTTCGAGAGGTTTTCTAGTTGCATTGTCGCATCGGCCCCTTTAAGTTTCGTGCCGCCTGGGTAGTAAACCCCCATGTCTGAGTCTCCTACCAGCCAGTCATCTATATATCCTCTTGTTGAATTTAGGATTTTTAGATTTACTTTGATGTATGGTCTTTTTTCCTCACTGCTAAATTTGATTTCGCTTATGGTACTTGTCTCGAGATAGGTTTGATTGCCTTTGTCGTGACTTTCGTTGTATTCTTCTACAAATTGTTCTACGAATTCTTCGATTTCCTTAACTTTTTCTTTTCTGAATTCGCTCAATATTTTGTCTCTTAAATTTGTACTTTCTTCTTCCAATGTGTCTCCTTTTACTGGTTTTTTGTCATCATTGTCCAAAGTGTCGTTGTAGATGAAACTATTTAGCTTATTTTGGTCAAATGATTCTTTGTCAAACCACCCATCTATACTTCCGATAGGGATTCCCCAGTAGTTGATGTTGCAGATTATATATTTTCTGCCTTTATGTTTTTCGCTCTCTTCTCCTTCGTGTTCTCCGTAAATTCGGATTTCTACTGATTCCGAGTCGATTAGTAGGTTTTTATCTGCTTCTTTTAGGTTTTTCCCTAATTTTTCAAGTATGTCTTCTTTGAGTTTTTCTGCATTTTTTTCTGCTTGTTTCGCGTTTTTTTCTTCAGTTTCCTTTTTTGTACTGTTCTCTTTGAGGACTTTTTTAATTTCTCCACAAGTGTCTTCTATTTCCTTTTGAGTTGTTTTCCCTCCCTCTGGGGTGTAGAAGGTGAGTTCCATAGTTTTTTCGTCTGCTTCTACTACTCCTACTGTTGAATCTTTATATTTGATTGTTTTTGCGATCGTGTTTTTGTTGCTGGAGTCTTTATCTTCTAGTGAAATTTCGTATTTTTTTGCCTTTAGGGTTTTTGCAAATTTTTCTATTGCTACCCTGGCTCCGTCTTTTTTGTATAGGTCGCTTGTCTCTATCTTACATGTTTTCGGGAGTAAGGCGCGCACGGCCTCGGTCATGATGTAGTTTGTCTTTGTCCCTTCTAGATTTAGTTTTTGCATCTTTGCTTTCCCCATCATTACCGGTATTAACAAAGCTAATCCTGTGTCGTCCAGTTTTGTATTTGAGAGGTTGAGACTTCTTAGAGCTAGTGATGTTGCCAAGTATGGGAGTCCTGGCCCTTTGATTTTTGTCTCCGAGAGGTTGAGGATTTCTAGTTTTGTGAATCCTTCCAGGTGTTTGAGGCCTTGGTCTGTGACCTGAGTTTTGGAGAGGTCTAATTCTTTGAGACTTTTTAGTTCTTTCACGTACTCGAGGCCTTTGTCTTTTATTGCTGTGTGGTGTAGTCGTAGTTTTGTGATGCTGATTCTTTTAGAGATTAGGCTCAAATGTTTTGACAAAATCATTGTGCGACTTAAATCCAAATCTTTGAGTTTTTTGCATGAGTTTAAGAATTGCAAGTCGTTTGGACTGAAAACTGAAAAATCTAGATTTAAATTTTCGATATTTTTTGCGGCAGTGGCCATTTCTTTCAATGCTCCTTTTTGGAGTTGGCACTCCTTAATTTCGACAGTTTTTACGTTTTTGGCGGTCCCGAATAGGATTTTTGCTGCTTCGGTTGTTAATTTGCACTTATTTAGTACGATCTTGTTTGTGCTTTCGTTTAACGGGAGTAATGCAATTGATTCTTTTGTAAGAAGAGTGTCTTCTACAGTTACCGAATTGATTTCATATCTTGGGGTTGATAGTGTTTTTAGAGTTTCTTTTGAAAGTTTACTGCGGACCAAGAGTTGTGCGTCTTTGCCTGAGCAGTATCTGTTTGATTCTCGGATGTATCTTATAATTGTTTCGCTTGAGCAAGATTTTTGAAGGTCTATGATTTTTACCTCTTTGTAGTCGATGTTTCTTGTTTCTGGGCTATCTATGCTGTCGTCTTGGAATTGGATCTCCTCGTTGAGTTGGATTTTTAAGTTTTCTAGGTTTGTGAATTCATTGACGATTAGTGTTGGGGTTTCCCCTGATGTTTTTTGTCTTTTTGCTCTTAGGATGAACGAGTTTCTCGAGTGGAAGGGGATTGCTATCTCTATATTTGGGTATCCTGTGCATTTGTATACATATTCCTCGTCGAGGTTTGTTGTGTCGAGGCTTTCTAGTTTCTTTGTTTGTGTGAATGTGACTTCTCCTTTGTGGGGGATGTGTTCGTCTAGATTATATACGTCGTGGTATAAGTATTTTGTTTTGAATGAACCTTTTGGATCTTTTCCTTCGAGTTTTTTTCTTCGTTCTGCGACATTTTCTTTTACTGAGGCAAGGAGCTCTTTTTTTCCCGGCAGGGTGTGGTCGATGTATTTTGTTTTGCAATCGAATGTTACGAGTGTTTTTTCTCCTTCCATTGCAGAGACTGTGATTTTGTCTTGAGGTCTGTATGTTGGAAGTTTTTTCGGTTTTGTTCCGAGTTCTTTAACTTCTATTCTCGTGATTTTGCCGTGGATGTCTTGGGTTGTTTTTATGGTGTATTTTCCTATTGCTCTTTTGTCGGGTTTTATGTTTTCGGGTTTGTCGCTTGTATAAATGTATACTTGTCCGATTGTCAAATCTTCGTTTTTGATGAAGTTAATGTGAATATTGTCGTCGTCTAGTCTTTTAACTTCCATTTGAATCCCTTTATTTTTTCTTATCCTTACTTTTCTTGTTTTGCCGTTTGCGGTTTCGATTATTACGTTTGCGGCTATACTATCGGTTGGGTCTGCTGGTTCTAATGTCCATTTTTTAATTGTTGTTGCTGGGATTTTTTCTACTGGTTCTTTGGTGGGTTCTGGCTTGGAAGGTGTTGTGATTTTTGCTTTTGGTTTGTCCAGTGTTTTGTATTCGAACATATCTGTTCCGAGGGCTTTTTTTATGTCGTCATCTTGTAAGTCTTGATCCATGAAATTTGTACTGACGAATGCTCCGTGCCAGATTTCTAGGTAATTCCCCTCTGGAGAGAAATATCCTCCTTTGAGTCCGTTTTTTCGTTTGAAATTGTCTTTGAGTGTTCCGGTGTAGAGTTTATCTGCTTTCCAGACGGTAAGGGCCTTTGCTTTGTCTGTAAATAGGTCTGCGAGTCCGATGTTGCGTGCGATGAAATCTGCTTCGTTTGCGTTTTCTGCGAGGGCTTTGTCTATGTCTTTACTTAAATTTGTGAAATCGATTAAGTATCGGCCTTTCCCTACGTGTTTGACGATTGTTTTGCGAAGATTTGATCTATTGGCTTCTATCCAAGTTTGGAATTCATCTGCTTTGCCTTTGGCTATTCGGTTCGGATGTTTTGTGTCTTGGAATTTGTGGATTTCTTCGATCCAGTTTTTGGCTTCTTTTTCTATTGTTTCTTCTTTTGTGCTTTCTGCTCCGGGGATAGATTTCGGTTTTGCTTTTTCGTACCATCCTGCGGCGTCTTTCCAAAATTCTGCTGTTCCGAGCTTACTGAAATCAACTTTCTTTACTGGTATTTTTTCGTCACCGACGATTGTTTGGAGTTCTTCGAAGTAGTAATTTATTGTTTGGTCGAATTGGTACATTGAATCATCTTCTGATTCTCCGACAGATGCTCTGTAGCTTCGTTCGAGTCGGTCTAGAAGAGTTGTGACTGCCTTGATTTCCTCTTTTTGTTTCTTTTCGTTGCTTGGATATGCTTTCTTTATGTCTTCCGTGATGTCGGCAAGTGCATGTTTTTTCCCTTCTTCAATAGCGTGATGTACATCACTAATATGATCAATTTCGGTTCTTGATTCTCCTGCGACTTCTGACGATTCTTTTTTTAATGTTTCAAAATTTACCATTTTGATTTTAGTTTTTGTATGAGGGTTTTACTCTCTTTGAGAGATTGGCCTTCTTTTTGGTATTTTTCTCTGGTTTTTGCTTTGAATTTGTCTATTTTTTGGAGTAGATTTTTTGAGTTTTTTTCTTCTGATTTGGCAAATTGCGCGAATGCTTCTTCGGCTTTTCTTACTACTTCTAATGCCTTTTCTCTCTCGTGTTCTGGAAGAGAGATTATTCGTTCAATGAAAGCTTCAACTTGATCTGAAGGAACCTTCATTCTGATAAAGGCCGATTTTTTTAATTCTTCTGTTAGGTCTTTTATTTTTTGCATTTTTATTGATTTTTATTACTATATTATACCAAATTTTCAGGTTTGAAGCAATGGTTAGGTGGGGAATTGGGTTTCCTTGGGAAAGCTGACTTCTCCTTGAAAATTAACCTTCTTTCTTGTACTCTCACTTTGCTTTTATATCCATTCTACAAATGGACACGAAACCTGAATTACTTCTCCCTGCGGGAGATATGGATAAACTTAAATTTGCTCTGAAATACGGAGCTGATGCTGTATATATGGGTATTCCGCCTTTCAGTATGAGGAGTCGGCATAATAATTTCTCCGAGGAGACTTTTTTGGAGGCGTGTGAATTGGCGCGTAAAGCGGGGGTGAAAATCTATGTTACGGTGAATATTTACTCGAGAAATAACAAAATTGAGGCATTTCGGAAGCATTTTGAGTTTTTGAGGGAGAAGGTGAAGCCGGATGCGGTGATTATTGCTGATCCTGGGCTGATTTCTCTATGTAAGGAGGTGTATCCGGAGGGGATATTGCATTTATCTGTGCAGGCGAATGCATTGAATTATAAAACTGTGGAGTTTTGGCGAGATCAAGGAGTTGAGAGGGTTATTTTGCCGCGGGAGCTGATGCTCAATGAAATCCGGGAAATTCACGAAAAAGTTCCGGAAATGGAGCTTGAAGCTTTTGTTCATGGAGCGATCTGTGTTGCGTATAGTGGAAGGTGTTTGCTTTCGGCGTATATGACTGGGCGTGATGCGAATCAGGGGATTTGTGCGCATAGTTGCAGGTGGAAGTATAAGGTTCATCTCGAGGAAGAGAAGCGTCCGGGTGAGTTTATGCCTATTGAAGAGGATGAGCAGGGGACATATATTATGAATTCGAAAGACAATTGTTTGATTGAGTATTTGGAGGATTTGCGAGATGCGGGGATTTGTAGTTTTAAGGTGGAGGGGCGGAATAAAACGGTCTATTATTTGTCTGTTGTTGCGAAGGCTTACAGGAAGGCTATTGATGATTTGGTGGCTGGACGCGAGTTTGATCCGAATCTTCTCGATGAGTTGCATAGAGTTTCAAACAGGGGATATATACCTGGTTTTATGAAGGGTTTTCCAGGGAAAGATAATGTTTATTTTGAAGAGAATGCCCCTATTTCGAAGTGTAAATTTGTTGGAATTGTGAGGGAAACTGAGGCACTTGGGCAGAAGGATTTGTATAGAATTGAAGTTCGAAATAGAATTGAAGTTGGCGATGAGATTGATATTGTTCTGCCTCCTGGACAGGATGATTTGTGTCTACAAATCAAGGAAATGATTAATCTGGATGAAGAAAGCGTTGATGTTGCTCACGGAGGGGATAAAGATGTTTACTTTAGGTTGAAAGAGGGGCTTCCGGAGATGGCTTTGCTCCGGAGGAATGCGGTTGATTCCGACTAAAGGTCCTGTAGCTTTTCTAGTACTTTTTTAAGCTCGACTTCTTCATTCGCGTCTACGATCAAGTCCGCACTTTCTCTGTAGCGTTTTTCTCGTTCTTGCCAGATTTCTTCAAGTTCTTCTTGGAGTTGGGCAGGGTCTTCGATGTTACGATCTGTGAGAGCGGGACGATCTTTGTGTTTGTGGCCTCCTACGATATGTTTTGCGCAGTTTTCGGGAGATCTGTAGAGGAAGATGATCTTTCCGTTTTTGCGTAGAAGTTGTTCGTTTTCACGATTTATTATGAGTCCACCTCCTGTTGAAATGATGTGTTCATCGAGGTCTGCGATCTCGGATGAAACGGAAGTTTCCAGTTTTCGGAAATGTTTCCAACCGTGTTTTTGGACGATTTCGGGGATTTTTTCTCCAGTTTTTTTGACTATTAGGTCGTCAGTGTCGAGGAATTTCCATCCCAAAACATTGGCTAATTTTCGGCCGTGGTAGCTTTTCCCTGATCCGCGCATGCCTGTTAATACGATGTTCATGAGGTTTTGTGTTTTAGGATGTAGCGATTGAAGAATAGCGCGATAATAAATGCGATGAAGATGACTATTCCGGTTGCGATCATTGGAATGTCGTAACCAAATTTTTCACCTAGTGGTCCGAAAGCCAGGCTTCCTATGGTTGCTCCGATTATTGTTGTGAAGGTGACCATGCTTGTGTTGCCACCTATTCGTTTGATGTTGAACATGCTTGTTATTCCGTACGCGAAGAATACGAACATTGCGGCGTCTCCGGCTTCGTGGAACATTCTGAATAAGAATGAATAAACGGGATCTCTAAGAGTCATGAACACATGTCCTATACTTGAGAACAAAAGGCCTGTGAACAGAAGTGATTTGACTTGTGTTTTTTTGAGAAGTTTTGAGAAAAGTACTGCCCAGAATCCCATTATGAAAATTGCGGCGCCCATGTATACTCCCATCATTTGTTTGGATAATCCTAGAGTTTTTTCCAAAAACAGGCCGTAACTTGTGTTTTCTGCTCCAAAGTGGATTGCGAACAGAAATACGATTAATAGGAAAAATAAAACTTTGGGTCTAAGAAGATCCGATTTGTATTTGAGTAATTCAAATTGTGTTGTTACTGTTTTAGGGAGAATTCGGCTTATTAATGCCATTATTAGGAATAACCCGCCGATGCATGAGATCAGTGTTTGGAAGGGGACGTTCAAATGTAGAATTTGTCCGCTTGCTAGAACTCCCAAGCCTACCAAGGTGTAATGCAAACTTTGGTAGATAGCTATTTTCTGGGTGACTTGTTTTTTTGTGATTGTTTTATAGAAGATGCTATCTATGGATATTTTATATAAACTTCCACCTACTCCTCCTAGTATTGAGAATAATATGACGGCGGGGAATGTGTGGAGTTGGCTTATTCCAAGAAATTGAGTTGCTACTATGATAAGGGCGATTGTGATTAAATTTTTTGATTTAACTCGGTCGTTGATCATTCCTGACGGGATGATGCTTATTAACCCTGTTGCTATTGTTGTTGCTACGATAATCCCTATTTGTATTCCGGAGAATCCGATCGAGCTGAAAAAAATGGCCCAGAAAAAATTCACTCCATGCATCAGCATTTTTGTGAAGCCGTGGAACAATCCTATTTGCCAAACTTTTTTTGTTGTTCTATCCATGTGGTTTTAGTTGCTTAGTTGCGATTTAAGAGGTTTAGATCGGACCAGAATTCTGGGTAGCTTTTGCGAACGACGGATGGTTTTTCTATGCGCAGTCGCGGGAGTACGGTTTTTTTGAGGACCCCGAAGGCCATTGCTATGCGATGGTCGTTGTATGTTTTGATGGTGGTTCGTTTGTGCTGGAGTGTGAGTGAGGGGTTGCCTTTGATCTCGATGTAGTCTTTTCCTGCTTTGACTTTTATGCCGAGTTTTGTGAATTCGTTTTTGAGTACAGATATTCTATCGGATTCTTTTATTCTTAGGTTTGCGATGTTTGTAATTTTGGTTATACCGTTTGCGAAAGCTGATAAGACTGCGAATGTCATGACGAGATCCGGGGTTTTATTCATGTCTATTTCTCCGAGTGGTTTGAGTGTTTTTGGGCCTTGGATCGTTATCTCTGTGTTTGTGTGTGTGACTTTGCATCCCATTTTTCTAAGGTACGATGTGAATGCAATGTCGCCCTGGATTGATTTTTGGGGGATGCCTGCAATTGTGACGAGGGTTTCTGGTTTTAGAGCCGCGTATGCTCCGAGGTATGACGCTGATGATGCATCTCCTTCGATGAAGAGTTTGTTGTCTACTGGGTTTTTGAATTTTTGGTTTGGTGCGACTTTGAGAGTTTTGAATGACGAAGTTTTTTCGACTTTGATGCCGAATTTTTTCATCAATTTTATTGTCATCTCGATGTAGGGTTTTGAGAAAACCTCTCCTGTTAAATGGAGTTTTAAGCCTTTCTCTACCATGAGTGGGGCTGTCATTAGGAGTGCTGAGATGTATTGACTACTGATGTTTCCTGGGATTTGTACAGTTCCGCCTTTGAGTGTCGATGTTTTTATGTGAAGAGGGAGACAGCCGGATGATGATGTGGTGATTTTTGCGCCGAGGCGATTGAGTGTTTCTGTGAGTGGTTTGATAGGCCGTTCTTTCATGCGTTTGCACCCTGTGATTGTGACGTCTTTGTTCGATACTGTAGCTAAGGCTGTCAAAAATCTTACCGCTGTGCCGGCATTGCCTAAGTGGATTTTGCCGGGAGATTTTGTCGCGAGTTTTTTAAGTCCTTGTTGCATGTGAGACGTGTCGTCACATTCGCCGATGTTTTTGAGCTTGGTTGGTTTTCCGGTTTGTAGTTTTGTTAAATAGGCGAGTAGTAAAGCTCGATTTGTTATGCTTTTTGATCCTTTGAGCGTTATTTTAGCGGGCATCTAAAAGTTCTTTATGAATTGTTATTTTGCCTATTTTTGTTGGGAGAATTAGGTGTATAAAATTTTTGTACATCTTCTTGTCGTGAGATAGGTCTTTTAAGGTTGGTTTGTGCATTACGTAGACAGGTAATCCTGTCGCTTTGAGCAAATTTTTTATACGTTCTGCGTCTGGTTTTTTGAGGAGCCCTAATTCGACTGCTTTTTGGTTTGCGAGGACCATTCCAAGCGAAATCGCAAAGCCGTGTAGTAATGTGTAATCGGATCTTTTTTCTAGCACGTGGCCGAATGTGTGTCCGTAGTTTAAGATGCGGCGAAGGCCCATTTCTTTTTCATCTTTTTTGACGATTTCAACTTTGATTTTCACGCATTCTTCTATGATATGTTTGATTGCCTTGGGTTCAAGTTTGAGAAGTTTTTCTATGTTTTTTTCTATGAATGCGAAAAGTTTTTCGTCGCGGATCACTCCGCATTTGATTGCTTCGGCGAGTCCGTTTCGGATTTGTTTGACGGGGAGTGTTTTTAGGAAATGTGGATCTATGAAAACTGCTGATGGTTGGTGGAAAGTTCCGAATAGATTTTTGCCAGCTTTTAGATTTACTCCTGTTTTTCCGCCGGTTGCGCTATCGGTCATGGCTACTAATGTTGTTGGTATTTGGACGTAGGGGATCCCGCGCATGAATGTTGATGCGATAAGTCCTGCCATGTCTCCGACTACTCCACCGCCGAGGGCGAGGACACATGAAGATCTGTCGAAATCAGCTTCTACCATTTGGTTTGCCAGGCGTTCTATGGTTTGTAGGTTTTTCGATTTTTCCCCATGTGGAAATGAGAAAAGTTCGGCCTTGAAGCCTGCTTTTCTCAAATTCCATAGGAGTTTGCCGCCATACAATTTTTTGACTTTTGAATCTGTTATGATTGCAAAAGATTTTGAGACTTTGAGTCTTTTCAGCTTTGCTGGGATGGTTTTGATATTGTCCATTGTTCGTTGATTATAACACTCTCTCGACGGCTTTTGCGATTGGTTTTAGGTCTTCCATTAATTCTGCGAATTTTTCTGGAAGTAAAGATTGGCCGCCGTCACTTAGGGCTTCTGATGGGTTTGCGTGGACTTCAATCATCAATCCGTCTGCGCCTGCGGCAATTGATGCTTTGCACATTGCGGGGATCAGTCGGGGTTTGCCGGTTCCGTGACTTGGGTCGACGATTATTGGTAGGTGACTAAGTTCTTTGACGCGGGGGACTGTAGCGAGTGGCAGAGTGTTCCGGACGTATTGTTCGAATGTTCGGATTCCGCGTTCGCATAGAATCACATTTGGGTTTCCTTTTGAGAGGATGTATTCGGCCGCGAGGAGCCATTCTTCTACTGTTGCAGATAATCCTCGTTTTAAGAAGACGGGTTTTTTGACGTTGCCGACTTCTTTCAACAAGGTGAAGTTCTGCATATTACGTGCGCCGATTTGGAGAATGTCTATGTGGTTACAAATCAGGTCGACGTCGCGTGGGTCTAGAACTTCGGTGCAGGTAGTCATGCCGTGACGGCTTGCGACTCTTTGCATTATTTCCAGGCCTTCTTTGCCTAGACCCTGGAATGCGTATGGGCCGGTGCGTGGCTTGAAGGCGCCTCCGCGGAGGAGTTTTACTCCTGCTTTTGCGAGAGGTTTTGCGGCGGCTTCCATTTGTTCTTCTGATTCGACTGAACATGGGCCGGCAAATATTGCGAGTTCTTTGCCTCCGATTTCAACGTCATTGACTTTGATGATTGTTGGTTCCGGTTTTGTTTCGCGACTGACGAGTTTGTATGGTTGGACAACGCGCATTACTTTCCAAACACCGGGCATGGATTCAAGCCTGCCGATGCTAATGTCGCGTTCTTCGCCGATAACGGCGATTACTGTACGTTCTACGCCTACAAGTGGTACCGGTTGCAATCCTTTTTCTTCGAGCATTTTGATGATATTTGCAACCTTTCCTTGTTCTGCCCCCCTTTCCATTACTATTATCATGTTTTTAGATGTTATTGAATTGATAGGAGTAAGTCGGGCTTCTAAAGGATATGTCGATTGTTGGTTCTTGTGCTTTTTGCACTGTTCTCGTCTTTTTCATTTTTTTGGGGTTATTATATAAAAAAAATTCATGCCTGTCTTGGCATGAGTGTAACGAGTGGGGTAACTATGTAGTTATTATCTCATGCCTAGGATTTCCAAAAAATAAAAATATGCGTCAGTGATCCACGCGAATGGTTTTCTTAGAGCGGCTACTTTTACTTTTGGTCTTTGCATGAAATAAATTTAATTGTGATATAATCCTAGTCAAATAACGTCGATAATGCAAGTTCGTTACAAAAAAACAATTGGGATCGTGGGGGGAAAAGGAAAGACTGGCAGTCAATTTGCTAGGTTTTTTCGTGGGCTTGGATTTAAGGTTTTGATTTCCGATTTAGACACGAAGCTTACAAATGATGAGCTTGTTGAGAGGTCTGATTTAGTTGTTTTTAGTGTGCCTTTGCATCTTTCGGAGAAGATTATTAGTGAAGAGGTGGGGAAATGTAGGAGGAAGGACCAAATTATTTTGGACGTGAGTTCACTCAAGCAGAATCAGGTGAAAGCGATGAATAAAGCGAAGGGGCAGGTGATTGGGATGCATCCGCTTTTTGGACCGTCCAAGACGACTTTTGAGGGACTTTCGATGGTTCTGTGTCCGGGAAGATGTAGGAAGAAGGTTTTGGCGGAGGTGCGTGGGATTTTTGAAGACGCTGGTATGAAAATTAATGTGATGAAACCGGCCGAGCATGATAAATTGATGGCTGTTGTGCAAGTGATTCCTCATTTGAAAACTATTCTTGCCGGGGAGCTTCTCCGAGAATTTGGGGTGAACCCGAAGGTCCCGTACGACATAAGTACGCCGATTTATAAGCTTGAGCTTGATATTATTGGGCGAATTTTTTCGCAGGATGGGATGCTTTATAGTGCTATAATTGCGCAGAACCCATATAGTAATAAGCTTGTGAAAATTTTAAAGAATATTGTTAAAGGGTACGAAAGAGATGTGAGAAAGCAGGATCTTAAGAAGTTGGATGCTCGATTCCAGAATGTGAAAGGATTTTTGGGAGAGTTTTCTGATGAAGCTTTTCGTGATAGCGAACGTATAATTAACGAAATGCAGAAATGGAAATGACGACATTAGGTCCGGATGGAACTTATGCTTCGCAGGGAGTGAAGAAATTTTTCCCTGATGCGGATGTTAAGTTTGTGGCTACAATTTCTCAGGTTTTGGATGCTGGGAAGATGGGGAAAGTGATAGTTTTACCTTTGGAAAATAGCATAGAGGGGACTGTGCGGTTGAGTTGGGACGGGATGCTGGATCGTCGACTTAAACTCTGTGGAATTTTCAAACTTCCTGTTCATCATGTTCTGGGGACGAAGTCTCGGAGTTTACGGGCTGTGAAGAAAGTAGTTTCGCATCCTCAGGCGATTTCTCAGTGCAGGAAATTTATTGAGAAAAACATGCCGGGGGCTAAGATTGAATATGTCGGTAGCACTGCTGAGGCGGCGGCTAGGGCTCGTAGGTCGGCCAGTACGGCGGCGATAGCTTCCGAGTATGCTTGTGACGTCTATGAGCTTCCAATTTTAAAAAAGGGGATTGAGGATGAGAAGGGGAATGTTACGATTTTTGGTGTGGCTGGGCTGGCTCGACTGGGTGAAATTTTTCCGAAGAATGAAAAAAACGAGATGCATGTTGTTGTGACTCCGCGGCAGAATATGCCTGGTCTGCTTTTTAATATTTTGAAGCCGTTCAATGATCACAAAGTTGATTTGACTCGACTTGAATCGCGGCCTACTCGAAAGAAATTGGGGGAATATCGGTTTTTGTTAAGTTTTAGGCTTGAGAATGTGGGGCGGGTCGACAAAGTTTTGAAAATTTTGAAAAAGAATTATAAAGTTGATATTCTGGGAGAAAGTGTATCTTTAAATTAAAAATATGACTGAAGGAAAATACATATGGATGGATGGAAAATTGGTTAAGTGGAAAGATGCGAAAATCCACGTGCTTACGCATGGTTTGCATTATGGAAGTTCTGTATATGAGGGAATGCGGGTTTATCCTGTGAAGGAGGGGAGGAAGACGGTTCCTGCGATTTTTAGGCTTGATGATCATCTTGATAGATTTATGTATTCTATGGAGGCTCTTCAGATGAAAAGTCCGTTTACACGGAAACAGCTCAAGGATGCAATAGTGCAGACAGTGAAGCGCAATAAAATAAAGGATGGATACATACGGCCGATTGCTTATTATGGATATGAACGGCTTGGGATTTTTTGGCAGGATCTTCCGGTGAAAGTTGCTATTGCGGCGATGCCGTGGATGGTTTATTTGCCGACTGAGATGAAAATGAAAATTAGTAAATGGAGAAGGCTTCCGACCAATTCTATTAAGATCGATGCCAAGGTTGGTGGTTACTATATTAATTCAAATTATGCTACTGCTGAGGCCAAGGGGGCCGGAGCTGATGAGGCTCTTCTTCTTGATCAAAATGGGAATATTGCTGAGGCGGCGTGTGCGAACATCTTTTTTGTGAGGGGGAAGACTCTTTATACACCGAAGAAAGGGGCGATCTTGGCTGGATTGACGAGGGATACTGTCATTGAGCTTGCGCGGAATTTTGGTTTCAAAGTCGTGGAGAAGACTATCAAACCTGGCGAAATTTCTCGGTTTGATGAGGCTTTTACTACCGGGACTGCGACTGAGGTAACTGCTGTTGTAAAAATCGACGGCAAGAAGGTTGGGAATGGCAAAATGGGGGATGTTACTACGGTTTTGAAGGATGGGTTTACTGACTTGGTTAGAGGCGATTACGCGAAATTCAAAAAAATGCTTCATAAAGTTTATTAGTATGATTATTGATACTCATGCACATTTGATGTTTGATCAATTTAAGGGTGAGGTTCCTGCTGTTTTGAAGAGGGCGGGGGAGGCTGGTGTGCGGAAAATCATCAATGTTGGGTGCAGTGTTGAAGCGTCGGAACGGGCTGTCGAGATGATCTCTGAGTATGATGGACAGGCTGAAGTTTCTTTGTATGCGACTTTGGGGCTACATCCTTATGATGCGATGGATGTTTCGGATGATTTGTTGGATGGATGGGAAGAATTGATCAAGGAGGATTCTGAGAGAGATGATGGACGGAAAATTGTTGCGATTGGAGAGATTGGGTTGGATTATTTTAAGGCCAAGGTTTCGAAGGAGGATCAGAAAAAGGGTTTTCGTCGTCAACTTGAGTTTGCCGCACGCATGGGGCTTCCTGTCATTGTGCATAATAGAGAGGCTGATGACGATACTTTTGGAATTCTGCGTGAATTCCCGGACGTGAAGGCTGTTTTTCATTGTTATGGGTCGTCGTTGGAGTTTGCTCGTAAATTGTGGGAGAGTGGTTACTATACTTCTTTTACGGGAGTGATTACGTATCCGAATGCACGAGATTTGCATGAGGTTGTGAGAGAGTGTCCGGATTGGACGGTCATGGTTGAGACTGATTGCCCGTTTTTGGCTCCTCAGAGTGTCAGGGGAGAGCGAAACGAACCTTCTTATGTAGTTGATGTGTTGAAAGAAGTGGCGGGGTTAAAAGGGCGAGAATTTGGAGAAATTGAGAAGTTGCAGGAAGTGAATGTGAAAGAGTTATATGGGATTTGAGGATTTTGGGGCGATCGAGGGGGAATGGCCTTGATTTATTTGTAGATTGTGGTACTTTTCTTGTCCATGAGTAAAAAAAATGACAATAATAGTGGGGGGGTTGAGACTCAATTCTTTCCTGGGATGAGTACCTCTGTCGATGATATTACTAGGCGGAATCAGCAGTTTTGTGAACCTTTTGAGTTTTTGGCTGAAAGATTAGGTTGGGATGAAGAGTATATTGTGAGATTTGGGCCTGATGCCGTGAACCAAATAGGGGAGGGCGTGGGGGATCCCAAATCTGCTTTTAACTTTGCTTTTCAAGATTTTTGCAGGAGAGTTGTAGTGGCTTTTAATTATTTTAATACAAAAAGACGCAGTAGTACGAGGCCTGAAGAAGTGGTTGAAACTATTTCTCGACTTAGGGGGATTAAGCTTGAGGTTCTTGCTGGTATTTTTAATGGTGATGATTCTAATAATTCTTTGGTTGATAGATTGCGAACTTGGGGTTTTCCAGAGCCTTGGTTGGCGAATTTGTCTCAGAGGGTTTTGAAAATTTCTCCATATGATGAATCCACTCTTCCTGATTTTGATGCTTGGATGGATGAAAAAGTTGATGCTACTATTGAAGGGATTTTGACTGAGGTGGGACATGTTTTAAGTCAGCTGAAAGCTGGTGGGAAGAAAGGTGATAAAGGTGTTCTTGAAGTTTGTGAAGCTACGGGGACGCTTGTTGCGTTCTTGGCTAATTGGGGAGGGAAGAGACAAACTCCTCTCAAGGATATTTTGGTTGAACCTGAAGATGATGGGATTATTGATATCGTAGATCCTAGGGAGCTTGAATTGGCATTGAGTGATACTGATTTTATTAATGAACGTGATGTTGAGGCTGCGCTTGCGGCATTGGCTCTAGAAGGAAGCAAGGGAGCTGCTGAAGTTTCTCCGCCGGAAGAATCTGTTGTTTTGGCTGAGGGAAGCAGTGATACTCAATGGGGTGCCGTACTTGATGAGATATCGGGTGGTTCTGTTGAGGAAGAAGGATGGGTTGATAGATTTCGTGCCTGGGTGGCAAGTTTTGGACGTAAAAAACGCTAACCTTTAAGCGTCTGCGTGTATGTTCTTTCGTATTTCTTTGCCATTGTTTGGGCGTTGAAGTTTTTTTCGATATGCTTTTTGCTGTTTTTGGAAAGTTTTGTTCTCAGCGTTTTGGACGTGATGAGTTTTTTGATGGCTTGCGCGAGTTGCGTGTCTGAGTTTGCTGGGACGAGGAGGCCGGTTTTGTTGTTTTCGACTATTTCGGGGATGCCTCCAACGCGAGTTGCGACTATTGGGAGGCTAGAGATCATTGCTTCCAGGTTGACGAGGCCGAATCCTTCGCGAAGTGAGGGGAGGATGAATAGGTCCGAGCTTTTCATTAATTGTGGGATATTTTTGCGGCGGCCGAGTAGGATGACATGGTTTGTGAGACCTCGTTTGGTGATGAGTCTTTCGAGGGCTTGGTGTTGGGGGCCGGCGCCTGCTATTGCGAAACGTAGAGATTCTCTGCGTTTTGGTGGAAGTTGGGTGAGGAGTTTTTGGATTGCGCGGAGCAGGATGTGGAGGCCTTTGCGTGGGTGGAGTTCCGCGACCGTGAGTGCCGTAATGGTTTGGTAGTCCGCTTTGAAAAGGTCTTTGCGTAGGGTTTTCCGTTCTTTTGCTCCGAATCCGAGGAGTTGTGATTTCCACCATGTTGTGTCGATGCCATTGTGAATTACCTTTATTTTGTGTTTGTGGTTCGGATAGAGTTTTGAGAGAGTGCGTTTGTTGTCTTTTGAAATTGCGATGATTGTTTTGACGTAGTTTAAGGTTGTTTTTTTGAAAATGTCTTTGATCGGGTTGAGTCGGAATGGATCGTGTTCTGTCATTATGACTGGTGTTTTTGTGCGTTTTGCCGCTAGGAATGCGAAGCGCCCACTGGCGGGATTCCAGACGTGTACGTGCATGAGATCGATTTTTTCTTCTTTAATGGCGCGTTTTAGGAGTTTGATGTGGGCGGTGTCGTTTTTGTGTTTGACTGGTAGGCGAATGACCTTGATGTCTTCGTTTTCGAGGTTTGCCACCCATTTATCGAGAGTTTCGTATGGGCCACAGCAGATTATTGGGTTGAATTTTTTGCGATCAAGAAATTTGGCGAGCAAATACATTTGAAGTTCTGCGCCGCCTATCAATGGTGTATCGGTGAAGAGAAGGACGTTTTTCATATCCTGAATATACTGGAAATCTGCTTGAATTTGAATAGGTTTTCGGTTAAGGTTTTGTGCGTTATGGGTCTGTAGCTCAGTTGGTAGAGCAGCTGCCTCTTAAGCAGACGGTCCCGGGTTCGAATCCCGGCAGACCCACCATTTTTATTCTTTGTGCTTTCATGTATGATCGGTCGGCATGATTGATTCAAAGAAAAAAATTGAGATAAATGAGGAGTTTGAGAAAGCTCTTGCGCTTTTGGATGGGAATATTCGGACGCTTTTTGTTACAGGTAAAGCGGGGACTGGTAAGTCTACTTTGCTTGAATATTTTCGACAGAGAACAAAGAAAAATGTTGCAGTCTTGGCTCCTACGGGGGTTGCGGCTCTTAATGTTAATGGTCAGACGATTCATTCTTTTTTTCTTATTCCTCCAAATATTACTCCAGAGAAGGTTCTTGAGCATAAACTTACGAAGAAACGGATTAAGCTTGTTCAGGCGCTGGATATGATTATTATTGATGAGGCTTCAATGCTTCGTGCGGACCTTTTAGACTGCATCGATGTTGCATTGAGGTACTATCGTGGAGAGGAATCTTTGCCGTTTGGGGGGATTCAAATGGTTTTTATTGGAGATCTTTATCAGTTGCCTCCTGTGGTTGTGGGGAGCTATGAGAAAGAGCTTTTCCGGACTCACTATGGAAGTCCTTACTTTTTTTCTGCTAAGTGCTTGGAGAATACGGAAATGGATTTTTTGGAGCTTGAGAAGATTTACAGGCAGAAAGATGATGGATTTATTGCTTTGTTAAATAAAATTCGTGATAACAGTGTAAATGTGGATGATTTGAATGTTTTGAATGAACGTCATGATCCTTATTTTGATGATGATAATCTTGAAGATTTTATTATTACTCTTACTACTACTAATGCTTCAGCTGACGAAAAGAATGCAAGGGAGCTTGAGAAACTGCATGTGGAGAAGGAGTCCTTTTTTGGTGAGGTTGATGGGGATTTTAAGAAGCGGAATTTACCTACTTTGCTTGAATTGGAACTCAAGGTTGGGGCTCAGGTGATGCTTTTATCGAATGATCCGATGGGGCGGTGGGTAAACGGAAGTATTGGGAAGATTATTAGGATTGAATTTGATGATGTAGTAGGGGAGGATCTTCTGATAATTGATATTAATGGAGAGCGTTCTGTTGAGATAAAAAGGCATACTTGGAATATTCATAAGTATTTTTATAATGAGAAAAAAGGGCAGATTGATACGGAGGTGGTTGGTTCATTTACTCAGTTTCCTGTGAGGCTTGCTTGGGCTGTGACAATTCATAAAAGTCAGGGAAAGACTTTTGAAAACGTGGTGATTGATATTGGAAGAGGAACTTTTGCTCATGGGCAGATTTATGTTGCGTTGAGCAGGTGTACTAGTTTTGAAGGAATTCGTTTAAAGAAACGAATTGAAAAGAGACATATTTGGATGGATCAGAAGGTTGATCATTATTTTCAGCATAGGCGCATGCATAAATCTCTTCAGCATAGTGGTTCTGAGGTTCGAATTCCGGCAGATCTGCCATGAATGATATTTGTATTTTTCCCTTGTTTATTTTGAGGGGTTTTGTTAGAGTTTTCTCCAATTTTTAAATCATAAAATCATGAACGATTCTAAATTAAACAGGATCCCTGTTGAAGGGGAAAGGTCAGGGATAGAAGGTGTCCAAGATAGGATAATAGCTTTGGTAAGTGCCACTAATGATCAAGTTGCTGATGCTGTGGCTCGTTTTGAGGAAGAGGAGAGTGTGGACAGTGTTGGTTATGTTGTCACGAAGGCTATAAGTGATGGTCGTATTAAGACTTTTGAGGACGCAATGGCCGTGATGGTTGAGGCTTTCCCAGAGAGAAAATATGATGATAGAGCTAAGGCCGCGAATGCCATTAGGATGGCTGCTTACAGAGGTGAAGTTTCTATTGATAGACTTAGATTTGATCCTGGGAATGATTTTGTTGTTGCCAATGAAATTGGTGGTGTTTATTATCATGGAGATGGTACGGGAAACGATAAAGGAGAGTTGGTGTCGGTGTTGATTGGCGGTGATAAATTGAATCTTTCATGGGAAGATCTTGGGGTGTTACAGATGATTGCTCTTCGCGAATATGGTGTTTGGGAGAATGAAGTTTTAGGTGAATTTTTCTCAACTTCTGATGAACTGGTTGAATTTATTGACAGGGTTAACAATGAGATAGACAGGGCTTGTCCTGGTTGTTTTTCTCCTAAGGTTATTTTGAAAAATGGAGTTTTGGCTTTGGATCAGAATCTTCCCAAAATAGATCCTAAAATGTTGGCGGCGAGAATTAAGGCTTCGTCTCTAAAAACTGATGGTTTAAAGCATTTGCAATCGGAGATGAGTGGGGGGAATGAATAATTTATATTCTTTACATGAGGCTTTGTGCGGAGTTATAATTCGCTGGCTTTATGTAAGCTTTAAATTTTAACCTTATTACTATGGCTGAAGTTGAAACTGAAAGAGAGATTTTCGATCTCTCGAAGCGTGTTTTTGTGCTTGTAATTGTGTTTATTGTTGGGCTTTTTTCTTTCTGGGGATTTCGGATTTATGAAATTTGGCAGAATGTTGAAGGGCATTATCCTCATGAATTGACTGTTGAGGGGACTGGCTCTGCTTATGTAGTGCCGGATATTGCGAAAGTGACTCTTGGTGTTACGACTGATGGTGAAGTTTCGGAGGAAGTTGTGGCTGAAAATTCTAAGAAGATGGAGGCTGTTATGGATCTGCTTGAAGAACTTGGGATTGAAAAAGAAAAAATTAAAACAGTTGGTTACTATTTAAATCCAAAATATAATTGGGACAAAAATCACGGAAGTTATCAAGATGGGTATAGGCTTGAGCAAACTTTGGAGGTTAAATTAGACGATTTCGAAAAGGCTAGCGAGGTTATTTCTCAGGCTACCGCTGTTGGTGTGAATGTGGTGGGGAGTTTGAGTTTTGAAGTTGATGATCTGGAGGCTGTGAAGGCGGAGGCTCGGGAAGAAGCTATACAAGTTGCCAAGGATAAAGCTGACCAGATTGCTGAGGTTTCAGGTTTAAATTTGGGGAAATTGATGAATTATTATGAATATAGTGATTCTTTTTACGGAAAGGGAGGTGGAATGGCTGTTGCGGAATCGCGTGTTTTTGAAATTGATGAGGGGATGCCCTCTGTAGAAATTGAACCTGGTGAAAAAGAAGTGACACTTAATGTGACTTTGACTTATAGGATAAAGTAGGGGGATTGTTATGATTATCACCTCGGGGCTGTAGCGGCGCTACGCTAGCTACTGCCCTCGGCTCACATTGCTCGCCTCGCCAGAGGCGGGCTCGCAACGTTCACTTCGGGGCTGTAGCTCAGCTGGCTAGAGCGCATCCATGGCATGGATGAAGTCAGGGGTTCGAATCCCCTCAGCTCCACCAAGGTTTTGCCGTTTGACAAAAGGTCGCATTTTTTGTATTATCGGTCTCTGTTTTATCTGGTGGGGGATTGATGAGGGGGAAGTAATCTCTTGTATATATGAAAACTCCAAAATTCGAAATCCAAGAATCTGACTTTGAGGATGTAAGTCCGCGTTTTGAAGTAGAAAGGGATGGGGAGGATAGATATATTGTTAGATTTGGGCCGTATGAGGCTGTTTTTGGGCTGGAGGATGTGAATATTTGTTTCAAGTGGTTTAATGGTGACGTGAGGATTGGAGATATTGCCGACGTTCACTGTGAAGGGTCTGTTTGCATGGAAGGACCTAGGGAATGCGACGTTGTTCGCATGGAGGTAAAGAGTGCTGTTTCCAAGAAAACTGGGCTTTTGGCTCTCGGATTTTTGCGTGCCGCTTTGGAAGAAGTTATGAGGATGGGTGTGGACATCCATTCTATTAGGGGGAGGACTCATGAAAAATTTGCCAGATTTCTTAGTGAAATGGGGTATAGAATTGATCCTGTTAAAGGAGTAGCTTTGTTTGATGTTTCGAAGGATCTCTCGAGAACTCCTCCCAGACTTCCGAATATTTGGCGTCAGCATGAAGAGTTGGTTGGCTGATCGGGCTTTTCACTCTTTACAGAATACTTTTTTGTGTGTATTATTCTTTCCTTTTAAAATTTAAAATTTGAGGTATGAATGGGCGTAAATCTTCGGATAATTATTTAGAAAATATAAATTCTTGGAAGGATGAAAAAGCTGGTGTTTGTCAGCATTTCGGGGCTTTTGATGCGAGTGATGTTGTTTTAGAGGTTGGTCCCGGGGGAGGTGGGGCAATGGAGAAGATTTTGGCTGAATTGGCTAAAGTGGAGCCTGGGGCTCGTCCTAAAATTGTTACTATTGATTTATCAATGGAGACCTTGCTTAGGGTCCAAGGATTATTTACTGATGTTAATGAGGGTTTGGAGGATGATGAGAAAATCGATGGAATGTCTGTTTTAGCTGATGCTTTTGGCAATCTTCCTTTTCAAGATGGGAGTATCTCTGCTATCAATGTTTCTTCGGTTTTGCATGAGGGATTTTCTTATGCTGGAGGAGAAGGGGCGTTGTGTACTTTTATTAAAGAATCGTCTCGTGTTCTTCGTGATAACGGAATTGTTGTTTATAGAGATCCGGAAGGAACTGAGTTGGACAAATTTGCTGCGTCTTTTTTGAAAGAGCCTACCATAAGGAATTTTATGGTTATATTCTTTAAAAAATATTTTCAAGATGCTCTGTCTTGGGATGATGATAACCCTAACGCAAAATACAGAAAAGATTTGAGTATTAGTTTGGATGGGGAGCAGTTTGACCCGGATAGTTTAACTTTAGATGCTGTTAATTCGGCTGAGAATGTTTTTGTTAATTGTTCGGCTGGGTTGATGTATGAGCTAAAAAGGCATTTTGTTATTTTTATGAAAACGTTTTTTCCTGAGGTTTTTAATGATGTTGAAGTTGTTGGAGAGGATAAAATTAGATGTGTTTTTAAAAAGCCTATAGGAGGAAAGATTTTTAGTGAGTTTTGTGAAGAAAGAGGGGAGGAGTGTATTTCTTATAAAGATGGATTTTTTGTAGAAAAAGACGTTTTTGATGAGTTTGAGAAAGATATTTTGACAAGATTTTCTTCTTTTTTTGAACCTGTGGGAGTTCAGTTTCGAGATCAAGATAGTTTTGATAAGTGTGTGGAATTTTTGGAAAGTGCTTCTGTGGAATTTGAAAAAGGAAGTGGATTTACTCTTTCGGTTGCCTTGGAAGAAATAGTTTTGATTTATGACAAGTTTGAAAGCTTTCTTGATCAAAACTCTATTATTTATAGTTTTTCTAATGACAATAAGGAGGGGGCTAATCAAGAAGGTGTTTGTGATTGGTTCGAAAGAGAAGGAACGGAGAGTTATTTCTATGGTGATGAGATAGATATTGTGGTCAAGTTTTTTGAAGAATCTTTGGCGAGGGTTAACAAAAAAGAATCTATTTTGGAACATTCTTGTTTAATTCCTATTTCATCTAATTTTAGTCAGTTTGTTTCCAGGGATTGTTATACTTCTTACGTTTTAACTAATGTTGTTGATATAGAGGGGGGATACGTTGATGGGAAGAGAAGTATCCATTTTGTTAAGAGGCCCATCGAATATGCGTTTCCTGTGTTATTGAAATTATATGAAAAGTCTGGAGATATTAGGTTGAGAAAGCTTATAACAAGGGTTCTTCTTATTATTGCTGAACATTTGGGCGCGCCTATGACTGTGGATTTTGAAGAAGGAATGGCTGAGGAAGGGCTTTTGGATAAATCATTATCAAGTCCTAATGTTATTGGGCTTGTTGGTGGTATTGCTTCGGGGAAATCTACACTTGCAACTATATTAAAAGAGTCGGGATATGAGGTGTTTGAGATATCTGATTGTATAGGGGAACAGATTGAGGCAAAAGGCATTCTTGAACCATCTAGAAGTGATTACTTTGATCTTGCAAATGCTTTTAGGCGGGAACATGGTAATGATTTTTGGGCGCAATGTGTAGTAGATAAAATTCCTGATGATCCAAATGGTGAATTTTTAATAAGTGGAATTAGAACTGTTGATGAAGTCGAATATTTGAGGGAAAAGTTCTCACGTTTTATGTTGGTGGGAGTGGATGCTCCAATGCAGACTCGTATCAAGAGAGTACATAGTCGATTGAGAGACATTGATCCTAAGGGGATAAAACGTATAAGAGAAAATATGAGACGAGAATTGGAGGATGGATTTGCTGGTTGTCAGTTGGCGGAAACTTTGAAGGTCTGTGATACGGTTCTTGATAGTAGTGATACTGTTGATGTTTTGAGAGCGAAATGCCTTGATTTTCTTGAGAGAATTGGTAAGAATTGATCTCCTATTGTTTTATTTGATTAATATTGTTTTATTATGCCGGTTGAAAAATGTTATTTTTCTAGAGAGGGGCTTGAATATTATCAAGGAGTTATCCAAGAGTTGAAAGCAAGAGCTATTGCCTCTGGTAAAGAAGTTGGAGAAGCGGCTGGGGATGGCTGTGATTGGCATGACAACTTTGCTTATGAGGAGGGATTGAGACAGCTTGAAAAAGACTCTACGAGATTACGTGATTTACAAGATGTTTTGAGGCGTGCTGAGATAATTAAGGTTGTTGAACAAAGTGTAAGGGTTTCAATAGGGTCTACAGTTGTTATTGAGGTGGGAGATGAGCTTGAAGAGAGAGAGATAACTATAGGGGCTTGGGGAGAGTCTAGTCCTAAGGATGGATTGGTTTCTTATAGTGCTCCGCTTGCTAAGTCTGTTATCGGTAAACAGGAAGGAGATGATGGTATTTTGAATATTAGCGGGAAGAAGCAGGATGTTTTCATTTCTGAAATACATCCGGCATCTTATAAATATCGGGCTTTGATTGAAAAGCTTTTTGCTGCAAATGAGGAAGATGATGAGGGAAATGGTGGACAAGATGAAGACTCTTAAAGTTTACAATCTTTTTTGCGTGAAGTATTCTTATGTTTGTTTTAGCTCTTAACTTTCTTTCTCCATGAAAAAACTTTGCTTATTTCTGCTTTTGCCGTTCTTTTTTGTTGCGTGTGGCCAGCAAGCGTCTGTGCTTTCCAGTGACGAGACTGTCGATGATGTTTTCGACATTGAAGTTGATCTTCCGGAAGGTGACATCAATCACCCTGAGACGATGACCGAGGATGATTATGCGGATATGCTTGATGCGTATGGTGAGCTTTTTGAAGAAATAGATGGCGATGGCAAGGTCAAAGGGTCGTGCAATTCTGTGGCTCAAAATAGTGTTTGTATCGATTATATGGGGTCGTTTTGGAGTAATGAACAGATGAAATTGAATTGTTCTGGGCCGGAGGTTAGTTTTTCTAAAAACACATGTCCATATTCAGAGATTGGAGGATGCAAGAGTGGGGGAGGGACTATGACGGAAATTGTCATTTGGTATTATCCGTATGGTGGAGAGCCTATTACTGGGGAGCTTATAGATATAACTCAAAAGGTCTGCAATGCTACTTGGGCATCGCAGTGGACTATGCCGATGTTTTAGACTTTTTTTACGTTACTATCTATAGCTCTGCTATCTGGAGTATAGTATGAAATCTCAACACCGAGGTTGCTTATTTTTCGTTTCTTGAGGACTTTTCTTAGTGTCTTTATTGCTCTTTTTGCGTGACGTTTTTTGCTTGAGACAAGAAGGATTCTTTTTGGACGTTTGTTTTGGGGGAGAGATTGAACATAATCCACGAGGGCATCCATGTTTCCGTATGTATCCTCTGCTTTTTCGTCTTTGATGACAATTCTATTATCTATGCCGTTGGCTTTCACAACGTTGATTTGTTCCTGGGCTTCTGATGGTTTTCCTTCTTCCGTTACCCCTCCACTAAAACCTAATTTTGCATTTGGATAATAACCTTTAGCTAGGCTTAAAACCATCCATGCCCGAGCTTGGTTTGTTTTGTCAGTCTGTGCTCCTAATGAATAAATCAAGTCGTTCCCTCCTAACGGGAAAGGTATGTTTGACGGGGTTTCCTTGATTTTTTCTCGAGTGGCAGTGACTTGTCGTCTTCCTAGCACTCTTCGTGCTTTTATTACGTTTTGAAGATACCTGTCAAATCTGTCGACTGGGCCTTTTCTGGTTTGTTTAATTCTATGTCTTCGGAGGTAAGAAAGGGCTCTTTTTGTTGGGTGTCCTTTTATTCCTCTTTTCCATTTGGCAAAAGAACCTGCTGGGCTGGGGAGCTTGTAGTACATACGTAGCCATTCAGCTCTTGTCATATCTAATTCATCTGGTTTGTCGTTTGTTAAGTCTGTGCCGTAATGTATGTCAAAACCGAATTTATTTGATGCTCTTTTTAATACCAATGCGGCGATGAGAACATCGGCTAGGACGCTTTCACCTAGTTTTAAGCTGCCTGGGGCCTCATAAGGTTGTCCGATGATTTTTCTGTATAACTCTTTTTCTCTTGGCGTTTTTAATTTGTTTTTGCGCAATTGCATCATCCCTATTGATTTTCCTCCGTCTCCTACTGTATATCTGAATCCACTTTCGTTTTTTGCTATTGCAATAAGTAGTTCAGGGGGCAGGTCAACCACTTGTCCAACATAGTTGAATACCTTGAGGGTGTTTGGTCTTTTTTCCGGGGTTTTTTCTATTGCGGTGTGCTTTCCCGTGCATTCATTGGTTGCTCTTCTTGCTATTTCTCCCGTCATTTCTCCTTCTTTTCCTGAGGGGAGTGGCTCTGAGGCTGAATCTATCTCGGGAGTTTCGGCATATTCTCCTACTGGAGGGGCTATTTCTGCCAAGAAAGATTCTTTACCTTTTTCTCTGGCGGCCATTTCTTGGGCAAGGTTTTCACGATATTGTTCTTCTGCCATCTCTTCGTCTGAGAGAATTTTGAACTGATCATTTGTATATGTTGCGACGTAGTCTCCGTAGGTATCGACAAATCCTACTCTTCCTTGGTGCTGGCCTGATCCGACTATGCCTCTTGTTGCGAGGATTTTTTGGCCATTTTTGATTACTGCCAGGTTTTTTATATCGGGATCGAGCAATATGTCTCCGAGTCCTATGAATGTTTCGTGGTCTAAATAGTTTTTGTCCAAGCCCATTGTTTGGTAGTCGATGGTGTACCATTCTCCTGATTGCATGCTTGTGTATGCACGAATTCGTCTGGCTGTTTCTTCTTTTACTGATACTTTGTTTGTGGTGGCTTCTTTGTTAAGCAGTGAATAGCCGTATCTTATATCTTCGATAGTTGAATTTCGGAGGGTGGTTCTGAATTCTTCTACTGTGTTTTCGTCGAATTTCTGAGTTCTTTCAAAGAAGCTTTTGTGTAGTTTTCCTGGTGGTGGGGCTGCAACTTCTGCACTCATTTGGGCTTGCTGGTGTTCTGATGTAGGAGTTTCGGTTGGTGTACCTGCTTCTTTTGATAAATCAGGAAGAGCCTCTGATTCATCTACAGGTTTTGGCGTTGTTTCTGGGTTTGTGCCAGGATTACTTCCTGATTGTTCTTTGTTTTTTGGTACTCCCATTTTTTTGTTTTAAATCTGTTAATTATAGCAGAAAATGGGACTTTTATCAATGCCCGGAAAGGAAAGGGATTGATTTTATTGGCGAAAAAAATAAGAATGTCATTAGTACGTTTTTTATGCCCGGGTGGTGGAATCGGTATACACGCAACACTTAAAATGTTGTGACCGCAGGGTCATGTGGGTTCAAGTCCCACCCCGGGCACCATTGTTTTTCTCCCGAACTTAAGTAGGGCTATTAGTAGAGTTCGGACTTAAGGAATAGCTTTACCTGAGTTCGGGCACCATAAAATTTTCTTGCATTTTCTTTTTCTGCCGAGTAACCTACATCAGGTTGCTTGCCTGGAGATGACGTGTTTGGCTTTCTTTCATATCATCTTTCTAGCGATCAGAAAATACTCTTAACCAATCCAATATGGGTACAGAAAGAAAGCGTCAGTTTCTGCTAGGGCTGTTTGTTATGTCCTTGATTCTGGCGAATATGTTGGGGGCGAAAGTCACGGCTTTTGATGTTCCATCGTGGCTAGCGATGCCTCTCAACGTTGTTTTTTATCCGATAATCTGGCTTTTTAACCAGATTCTTTCAGTTGCAGGGAACGATCCTTTAGCTTACAAGTTTTTCAATACGATTAATGTAAGTGTAGGGATTTTGACTGTTCCGTTGATGTTTTTGATCACTGATGTGATCGAAGAAGTTTGGGGGCGTAAAGTTACGAAGGATTTTGTTAAAGTTGGTGTCACTGCGATGCTTGTGATGATTGTGATTACTTGGATTTCTGTGAAATTGCCAGTGGGGCGTTTCGCAGGAGCCTCTCCTGATAAATTGGAGACTCTTACTGAATCTTACAATGCTTTTTTCTCCACAAGTATAAGGATGGCTATTGCGAGTGTGATTGCGTTTTACTTAGCGCAGATGCACGATATTTGGGCATTTAATTTTTGGAAAAAGAAGACAGGAGGCAGGTTTTTGTGGCTACGAAACAATCTGTCGACAGTTGTGAGTCAGTTTTTGGATTCGACAATTTTTATGTTTGTAGCGTTTTATCACCCGGAGAATTTTCCTGCGGCGTTGGTTATCAAACTTGTTGTTCCTTACTATATATTTAAGATTTTGTTTGCGCTGGTCGATACTCCGTTTGTGTATCTTGGAGTTTGGTGGGCGAGACGTGGAGACACTGGACGCGAAAAGAAATTGGCGAAAGCCGAGTAGTGTTTTTTGGTGGGGGATTAGTTGAATCTTTCGAAATAAATGGCCTCCTTCGGGAGGCCTTTTTGTTGAAGGGATTCTGTTACGTCGAGAACCATGTCTTTGAGGCCACAGATGTATATTTCTGTGGAGTTGGGACTGATGTCCAGAGTTTTCAGCAACGCTGTTACACGGCCTGTTTTGCCTCCTTGCTCTTCCCATTCGGGAGATTCCGGGCGAGAGAGGGTTATGTCGTATGTGAAGTTTGGATGTTTTGTGGCGAGGGTTTCGAAGATGTCTTTATAGAAAATGTCTTTGATGTGGCGGACGCCGAAAATTAAATGCATCTTCTGGGTCGAGTTTTTGCTCAGTTCATCTTCGATCATTGCTTTGAGAGGGGCGATGCCTGTGCCTGTGCCTATAAATAGGGCGGATTTATTTTCCGGAGTTTTGAATACAAAATGACCGAGTGGGCCTAAGAATTCTATTTGTGTTCCTTCTTTTAATAAATTTAGGTAATTAGTGCCTTTGCCGTCTTCGATGAGTTTGACGCACAGTTCGAATTTTCCAGGGGTTGGCATGCTGGAAATGGAATATGATCGCATTATGAGAGGGGCGGCGGCAGGTTGGGGGATCTTGATTGTGACGAATTGGCCGGCTTTGTGTTCGAAGTTTGGATCTTCTGTTTCGAAGTGCAATTCGAAGACGTCGTCGTCGAGCTTTATGTGTTTTGTGAGTGTGGCTTTTTTTGTGTTCATCGGATGGTATTTTATATGTATTTTTGGGGTTTGGAAAGTATTGACGGATTTGAGTGTTTGGGTATAATTACTTCCTTGGTTTTAATTTATTAGGATGAATGAAAGGTATCGTGGTTCGGATTCTGGAACTACTCCTGAGGTGGAGATCTATAGGCTTGTTGAAGAGTTGAATCTGTTTTTTGCAAGGAATCTAGAGGAGTTGACTGATGTGGAGCGTGACCGGATTGCGAAAAGAGTAGCGGAGATTTCGCGTCGTATGAGAAAGAGAATGGCTATGTTAGAAGGGCGTCAGCCTGTTCAGAAAGTGAATGGAGTGTTGAGTGTTTTATCTGGTGATGCTCCTTTGTTTAGGCGTGATGTGGGTACTCCTTTGACTGGGGCAAAATTGCGTTCAAGAGTCCATAATATGGGATTTGCTTTACTGGCAAGAGTTTTGGATGAGACGAATGAGTTTTTGACTCCGGAGGATTTTGGATGTGTTTTGAGGGTTTTTATTTGGGACAGGATGAGGATTACTAAAAAGAAATTTGTTGAACAGTGTCCTGTTAGCGATGATGTGGTAACTAGGCTTTTGAAAAATGCTGGGAATGAGGATAGGGTGAATCCGATGGAATGGACTAGTGCACAAAAGGAATTAAGGAGATGGGTGCACGATGAGGCACGCAGGGGCTCTGGTACAGCAAAATAAAAACCGACCCGCTCTTGTGAGCGAGCCGGTTTTTTGAGATTTCCTTTTTTCTCTTATACAAAGAATGTGTAGTAGCATAGTGCTACTCCCATTACTGTAGCCGCTACTCCTCCGAGGTATTGTAGCGCTGCGTTTTGTCCCAATTTCATCATTGCTTTTAGGACACTTCCTGGAACCAGGAAGTATAGAGCAGCTTTGACTGCCCACGCCCAACCTGTGATTGTTACAAGTACCCATACATTCCATGCCCAAACGTTATACATTTGGATAATGAAAAGTCCGAATACTCCCATGAAGAGCATTAGTCCCATCAGTGCTAGATGGTCTTTTTCCCATTGTTTAAAGAGTTTTGCCCACGTCTTTGCGTAGAACAAATGAGAGAGTCCCAAAACCAAGAATACTGGTCCGAGTACTGCTCCGAGCATCATTTCCATAGTTAAGAGGGTTAAGGAAATAACATATTAGTTGGATTGTAACATATGTTGGAGAAATGTGAAGGTATTTTGAGTTTCGATGGGGGAGGATTGGAGGCGCCACCCAGATTCGAACTGGGGAATAAAGGTTTTGCAAACCTCTGCCTTAACCACTTGGCCATGGCGCCTGGACGGTCTTTTTTTCTAAGAGCTCTTGAGCGTGAAGGATCTTACCATTTCATCCATCTTCATTACAATACTTTGATTTTCGTTGGGGGTATATGCCGCTGTGATGATGATTCCGTAACCATTTCTGGCGATGCAGAGCTGTTTGAATTCGATCAAATTTTCTGTGATTGTTTTGCGGCCTTGGAATGTTACGATGAATGATTCTTCTCCGCCTATTGTGTAAGTTTCTCGGCTGATTTCTTGGAATCCTACTAGATTATATTTCTCCGTGTTTAGCGTTTGGATGGAGAAATCTAGTGATGTTGATTGGGGATTTAATACGGATTGTGAGATGTTGAGATTTGCTGTGAACAAGTCACTTTTTATGTTGTTTCTGAATACTATGACGGTTGATGCTGGGATGTTTGAAGTGAAGTTGTCTTTAGTGATGACTTCCCAGTCTTTTGGGTAAATGATTCCGAAGTCGGCTTGTTCGTATTTTGAGTATGAGGGAGAGGTGTCGTCTACTATTGCTTCTTCGTCTTCGCTGCCGAAGCAGGCTGTTAAGCTAAATAAAGACAAGATTATGAGTGTTTTTGCGAGTAGGTTTTTCATTTGTAGGTGGTTATGGGGATACGATTTTTTCGGCTTCTTTTTGTAATTTTTCACGTTTCTTTTTTATTTCTGCGGCTTTTGTGTAGTCCTGGAGCATTACTGCGATGCCTTCTTCTTGTTTGAGTTTATCGACTTTTGCTTTCAATTCGTGGAGGCGGTCTTCTTTTGCAGGACCGGGGTCGCTGAGGTTTCCGAACATTGAGTCGAACATTTTGTCGACTTCGCGGAAGGGATCAAGGTCGAAGAATGAGTTTAGGAATTGTTCTTTTTCAGCGATGATGCGATTGGCGCATTTTTTGCATAAGTGCAGGTGCATTGTCTTCCCGTTCAGGGTTTCGGTGTATGAAATGTGAGAGGGATTCTTTTTGCACTTGTCGCACTTCTGATCCATTTGTTTTTAGGTTAATTTGTAGAATCGACTTTTATTATAGCTGTATATATGGATTTGTTAAATTCAATTGCAAAAGGTTAAAAAATCATTACTATTGTTGGCGTTATTTAATCAGGGACATGAAAATAGGCATTTTATCTTTCAAGGCTATTTCAAAAAAAGCTTCTTCGGAGGAGATCCGTTTGAAGAATACTGCTAGAGCGATGGGGCACAAAGCCATGATTTTCCGTTCTGGGCGTTTTCAGCTTGTTTATGATGGGACTGCCAGGAGGCTCTTGTATAATGGGAAATTGTTTCCTAAGTATGATGTCATTATTACTCGGCCATCGGTTTTGCGTGATGTTGATTTGAGTATTTCGATTATCAAGCAGATGGAGATGATGGGGATTCCTGTTTTTAATCGTTACACCCCAATTATCAAGGCGAAGAACAAATTGAAATCGATGCAGATCATGGATCACTATAATATCCCTATTCCTAAAACTGCAGTGATTCGTTGTGGGGAATACGTGGATTTGGCGGTGGAATCTGTTGGGGGAATGCCTGTTATTGTTAAGTCTCCGTTTGGTTCATATGGAGTTGGGGTTACTATTGTTGAAAGCAAGAGGGGACTGAACTCTATGTTGAATTGGAAGGAGAGTAATATGTACATGATTCAGGAATTTGTTAAAGGTTCGAGGGGACAGGATGTTCGTGTGTTTGTGGTTGGAGGAAAGGTTATTGGAACTATGATGAGGAGTGCTAAAAAGGGTGAATTTAGATCGAATATTGAGCTTGGAGGGGTTGGAAGGCCGGTTGAGATCACAGAAGAAGAAAAAGAAATGTCTTTGAAGGCTGTTCAGGCTTTGGATCTTGAATATGGTGGAGTTGATATTTTGAGGAGTAAGGTGGGGCCGGTTATTCTTGAAGTTAATTCTAACCCTGGTTTCAAAGCTTTGGAGGCGGCTACAGGCGTGGATATTGCGACGCCTGTTATTGAGTTTGCTGTTGAATATGCAAAGAGCAAAGCTCCGATGTTTTATGGGAATGGGAAGTAGGGTTAATTGGAGCTTGTAAAAGGGTGAGGAGTTAGTATAATCCTCTCCTGGTAATTTTTGTTATGAGTATGCTGGAAACAAAACCAAAAATATTTATTGAATTTGGAGCGGCGGATCCTTGTGTTGATGTTTCCCAATATCCTGATACTGGGTTTGTGTTGGATGAGATTGCTAAGGTTAGGGAAGTGCTTGGAGAATTTGTTGATATTGAGTTTTGTCCCTATGATTCTACGGATTGTCTTTTGTCTGGTGGACGGAAAAGCAATCCTGACCTCAATTCTTTAAAGCAATATATCGAAGATTTTAATGAAAAAGGTATTCCTTTTATGGTTCCTTTTAATGGTGGATTGGGATTGAGCAGGGGAGTGGAGTTAGATTTAGATTCTTATCATTTTGATACTGAGAGGGAAGTCATGGAGCTTCTTGCTGATAATTCTGCAAAGTATGGGGTTCAGAATGGGGTTACTGTTTTGAGGGATGAGCTGAGAAGGTATGTAATGGATCGTCTTGACGGGGTGCTTGATGTGGGGGCTTCTTGTATTCGTTTTGTTGGAGGGCGGAGAGGGGAGTTCCGAGGAATGGAGGAATACGATATTGCTTTTCGTGATTTTGATCACGTTGTGCCTTTGAATCAGCATACTACTTTTGAATTTCTTCATAGATATAGGGAACACGCCGGGAAGATGTTACTTCTTCTTAATTCAACCTGTAGTTCTCAGGAAATGCTCAAATGTTACACTGATTATTTGGGGTACCAGAGTGCATTGGTTCTTCATCATTTTGGAGAAGAGGAAGAAGATCCGTCTCCTGAGGAATTTGATTGTATATCAAATGCTTCGTTTCCATACACTCGTGATTGTCGTTGGGATAATTATGGGATTTTATATGACAGAGAGGAGGATTTAAAGCCACTGATGGAGATGGGGGTTAGTCGATTCAAGATTCCGAGAAGACAATTGTTTAATCCAATAGCTCCTGCCTGTTTGGAAAGGCTGGTCGAAATTTTTATTGAGGTAAGGGAGGCGACGGAACCTATCTTTTCTTCACAATCTTATCAACAAGTCCGTACTTAACTGCATCTTCTGCAGACAAGAAATTGTCGCGGTCAGTGTCCTTTTCAATGAGATCCATTTTTTGTCCCGTGTGTTTCGCAAGGATTCTGTTCAATCTATCCTTGGTATTCGTAATGTGTTCCGCATGGATTCTGATATCTGAAGCTTGTCCTTCAATTCCTCCAAGAGGTTGGTGGATCATCACTTCAGCATTTGGAAGAATGAATCTTTTTCCTTTAGTTCCTCCTGCCAAGAGAACTGCCCCCATAGAAGCGGCCATACCTACACATACGGTAGAAACGTCTGGTTGGATGTATTGCATTGTGTCGTAGATAGCTAAGCCTGCAGTTACGTGGCCACCAGGGCTATGTATATATATAGTGATACCCTTTTTTGGGTTTTCGTTCTCCAGGAAGAGCATCTGTGCAATCACGTTGTTTGCTACGGCATCATTTATTCCGCTTCCAAGGAATATAATTCGTTCCTTGAGCAGTCGAGAATAGATGTCGTATGCGCGTTCGCCTGCTGCTGATTTTTCTATAACAGTTGGTATAAGAATTGAGCTTTGAGGCGATTTATGTTTTCGTTTGATTTGTGTATCGTCTGTACTTGCTGACATTTTAATTTTGGTTAGGATTTTTTAATTTATCTGGTTAATTTTAGCAGATTTTGGCGTTTTTTTCATTTCTTCGGGGTTGACATATCTCTGGTGAGATTTGTTTCTGTAAGGTATTTGAAAATAAGTTTGACTTTAATTTTTTATTTAATTATATTGCCTTCTGCAATTTACACTGCGTAAGGTGTGAATGGATCTTTAACATCTAGAACGTAATAGAGAAGTTTGTGTGGAACTTTCAATCACGCTTCGGTGTGATCAAAAGTTCGTTTAACAAAAACTTTCTCGTTATTCTTTTGAATAAAAAGAAGAGCGAGTTTCAAGCTTTGTGAAGTCTTTCGAGACTTCGCATTTGTCTCTGCCTTTGGCAGGGACTTTACATTAAGAGTTTGATCCTAGCTCAGGATTAACGTTGGCGGTGTGTTTAATACATGCAAGTCGAGCGGCCATTTATGGCAGCGGCGAACGGGTGAGTAACGCGTTGGTACCTGCCCCGAACTCAGGGATAACATCGAGAAATCGGTGCTAATACCGGATAGTCCCGCAAGGGTAAAGATTTTTCGGTTCGGGAGGGACCTACGTCCTATTAGCTAGTTGGTGAGGTAACGGCTTACCAAGGCGATGATGGGTAGCTGGTCTGAGAGGATGATCAGCCACAATGGGACTGAGACACGGCCCATACTCCTACGGGAGGCAGCAGTAGGGAATCTTCCGCAATGGG
>Ga0233431_1000224_pt1 | contig 131712 bp, 91 predicted proteins | sample SI_118_April2016_FD_179867 | JGI IMG/M metagenome (GOLD analysis project Ga0233431, IMG submission 179867) | Seawater microbial communities from Saanich Inlet, British Columbia, Canada - SI_118_April2016_200_MG | ecosystem: Environmental > Aquatic > Marine > Inlet | place: Canada: British... | reverse complement strand
CAAAAATAATCTGGACCGCGACATGCGTAATGAGTAAGCGTCTTTATCGGGCGCCGATACTGGACCGAGAGGACATTCGGGTCGGCGTAGAGCCGGCCGCAGTCGTGCCACTCCCTTCATTCTTTGCGAATAAAAGAAGCATCCGGCTCGCGCACGATGGTGAAGTGTTTTTCGGTGGCGTTCTCCTGCTTGTCGACCGCCCGAACGACGACTTTGTTCTCGCCAACGGCCAGCTTCACCTCCGCCAAGAACTCGCCGTTGGCGCCCATGGCTGCCTCCCGGCCGTTCACAAACACCTCGAATATTCCGGCTTTGTTCCAGGCGATACCGCGCACCGTGGCGATTTTCGACCGCTGCACCGGCCCGATTCCCCCGGAGATATCCGGTTCGGTGATCGCCACCACCGGAGCCCCGAACGCGCGCACCTTTCTCTCGAGCTCGACCAACTGTTCCGTACCCTCAACTCGCTCGAGCCATCCCTCTTTTTCCCGGACCTCCCGCAGCAGATCCTGATATATCCTCTCCAATGGATAACCCAAGACCACCTGGGCCTTCCAGCCGCCTCCGGTCAGTTGGATCCGCTGGTGTTGCAGGAATACGTGTTTCCAACTGAGCTTGCTGACTAATTTCGAGACCGATACGAAAGACGAATCCTGTGGGAAATCCTTTTCGAGAGTCTGAAGATTATAATCGTAAAATGTGGCTTTCATCCTTTTTCCCGAAATGGCCTTTGTAACGGGAGTTGCAGGACTCGCCGAGTTCACTGGAGAAACAGAGTAGGGATCTTCTCCCAGCAGTTCTTCCTGAACGCGCGTCCGTTCCGTTTCGATCACCTTGATCAGATTGATCAGACCACTGGTCAGGGACGCGATGTGCACTGGAAAAGCGGACTTCACCTCGGCCGGCACAGAAGCCGAACCATAGCTGTACACATACTCGAATTCGGCCGGGATGGATAAGGAAGCTCGTTTCAGCGCTTCCTCCCAATCGACGGAAAAGGTCTCAGTCGTCTCGGTGCTGAACTTCGCGGAATCCAATAGAGCAGAGGTGTAGTAGATTCCCTGAATCCGAGTCGTATCTCTGTGCGTCGACAACTCGCTCCAGCTTTTTCTCGCGGGATCTCTGGCCATAAAAGCGAGGTTCTGATCGAAAGCCGAGACACCACCCGAGTCCGAGGTCGAATAATCGAACCTGACCAGTGCCACAGTCGAGTCGGGCGTCTGTTCGCTACCCCTGCGAGATCGCACCAGGATCGCCACCGATCCATCGGTAAGGGAGATGCTTTCGACGGTTTCGACAGGGGGATGTGCCAGCTTTAAATACAGTTTCACAGCCAGAGAAGTGGTTTCTTGCGCTACTTTTTTCTCTAGTCCCGAATACCGTTTCAACAATTTCTCCGCCTTTGCCTGCCGCAGCAGGGCCAGCACGTGCGAGGCCCTTCCCTCGGCCTGTTCCCTCGCCTGTGCGTTTGGCAGGTCCGGATCCGAGATGCCTGTTGCATAAAGATACAGGGAATCTTCCGGTGGCTGGGTGAACCACGTGGGCAACTCCGAGGCAGAAAAACCGGATTGCCCGAGGGCAGGTCCCGCACAGATCGCGAACAGCCCGGTCAGCAATAAGGCGAAAAGTTTCATTTTTCGATGCTCCCTCTGTGTGTGATCGATACCAGATGGTCCGGCGATCGTAGAGATTTCTTTGTTCATCGGGTCCTGGGATAGGCTTCTTCGGCAAAGAGGCTATCGATCTCCGCTACTGTTTTCTCCACGAACTGGTCCCCACCTTCCGGTCCGACCCAGTTCGACTTGGTCAACGCGCTGTAGTGCCCCCCTCCGAGTGCACGTTTTGTGGGCAGGTAGAAACCGCAGCCATCGGCGAGCTGAACCAGAAAGGTCTGCAGCGCCTTGCTGCGGACGCGAATGCGCGCACCATAGTCCATGAACAGTTCGAACGGATTGGTGGCAAGGGCCACGTCGCCCAGGCGGATGAAATGACCTTCCATCTCGTACTGCGGGTTTTCCCCCTGTTCTTCATACCGCTTCACCAGGTTGCACACATCGCCGAACGGCCAGATGCGGTTGAAACCGAACGGTTGACGCTCCAACTCCTCCTGGCTCATCTCGGGCAGCCGTTTTTCCAGCTCGTATTCCTGGCGGCTGACCTCGATCTGCGGCAGCAGAACGGTCTCCACCCGATGTTCGAAAGGAAGAGATTTACAGGAGGGGGAGGCACAGGCCAGACCCTCTTCGACCGCGGCCATGATGCGGCGGGCGATGATTCCCTTGTCGTCGAGCCCCATTCTATTCCGCAGATCGCACTCTTCGGTCTGGTCCAGCAAAAGATGGGGCGAGGCGTCTCCTGCCGGTGCGCACTGGGTCAGCAGATGGACCGCATCGCCGTACCGCGCGGCGATCGCCGCGCGCACGTCGTGCCAGAAATCGGAGGAATAGGTATAGCCGGACTCGTCGCACTGCGACGGGGATGCCAGATTCACCACCACACCGCTGAGTTTGTCCGCCTCGTCATAGGTAAACAGCATGTTGACGGCGTGATCGTCACAGGCTTCCAAGCCGCGAAAATCCTCCCGGTCGGTGGCGCCGTACATCAGCCCGGAGCCGTCGGCATAGCTCGCCCGCCGACACCGCCCAACTACCGCGTAGCCAAAGCCGCGGCTGAGAGCGCCGGGTTTTCTGGCTGTCCAGGCGGCCTGGATCGCGTCGGCTACATGGCTCACGACCCAGGCACGGCAGGCGAGGGGATCCATGAAATCCGGCTCGTCTTCCGGTTCGGGATAAATCCCCCGCTCGAGTACGGGGCTGCAGTGGGTATGGGTGGCGTTCAGGCTGAGTTTGCGCAGGTCGAATCCGGGGCAGCGCCCTTCCAATCTCTGGCGCACGTCGTCCAGGAAGTCGATGACCGTCAGGTCACAGGAAACCAGAATGGCCTGCTCGCAATCCCCCTCTTCGCTCCGCACTTCCAGGGCCAGCGCCGTGGCGAACAGCGGGGAGATAGTTCCCTTTGACAGCCGAGCGTGAAACTGCCCATGCAGCAGTGAGTTCCCCGGCGGCGTTATCTCCACCCGGCTCCATCCGATCGACAGCTCCCCATTGATCATGGCGTTCTCCTTGGCCTAAAATCGCGGTTGATTTCCTACCTTTTTCTTTTTCAATAATAGAAACGCACAGAAACGCGATCAAACACCACAAAGAACATAGAGTTCCCCGGGAGCAGCCCTGGAGGGTCACTTGACAATCAAACCGACAAGGCCGTGAGTAGAATATTTATATGGGATTTGTGACCCGCGATCGGAGGATTGCATATAGGTCGATCTGCGCGACCAATCTGGCTACTGGCACTGACGGGGAGAAAAGAAAATGAGCTGGCTTACGGAATGTTACGCACCACACCGGGACGCGGCCGAAGTGCTGGACCTGTGGCAACAGAGCCTGGGAGAAAAGTATCCGATCTCCAGACGGATATTCTGGCAGAACACCATTGGCAACCCCTGCTACCAGCGCGGCGACGCCTTCGTGGTCCGCAGCAACGGCAGGATCGTCGGGTTCGCCGAGGTCCGCATCAGCCGTGCCGGTCGCAGGGGGAACCAGGTCGGCAGCGGCCTGACCGTCCTGCTCGTCGATCCGGCCCATCAGCGCCAGGGTATAGGTTCGATCCTGTTGAAGGCGTGCGAAAGGCGGGCCGGGGAAACCGGGGCTACTTCGTTCCGAATCGCCTCCGAATCCCTGTACCGCTTCTGGCCCGGCATTCCCCTCGACCTGGATCCGATGCGCGCCTTCCTGGAGAAACACGGGTACGAATTGCGGCGGGGCACCTTTGACCTGGTGCGCGACCTCGCCGACTTCGAAATGCCCCGTCGCTGTCTTGAAGACATTGAACAGGCAGACGCCGAGATCGGCCCGCTCGCAGAGGAAGAAGCGCCCGAGCTCCTCGCTTTCCAGCAGGAGCACTTCCCCGGTTGGGAGACCATCATGCGCGCCATGCTCGCCTCGGGCGATGCGTCCGGCATCGTCCGGGTCCGGCGCGCGGGAAAGATCGTTGGAACGCTGTCTTCTTTTGCACCGGAGAGTCGGCTCCGGCCAGCGAACCTGGTGTGGGAGCGTCTGCTGGGCGCCGACCTGGGCGGGATCGGAGCCGTGGGGATCGCCTCCGTGGAGCGCGGCCGGGGTCTGGGACTGGCCATGTGTGCCGTGGCTTGCAGGCTGCTGAAGGAGCGAGGGGTGCGGAACTGCCACATCGACTGGACCGGAATCACCGACTTCTACGGCAGACTGGGCTTCGCGATCTGGCGCGAGTACTGGATGAGCGGAAAGGAACTTCAATCGATTTAAGCGGCATGCAGAATTCGGCCTTCGCTGGCTGCCTGGTGAATTATGGTACCGGGCAGATCCCGCCATTCGTCAAAATTCCGCCGGCTGACCAATCTATTCAAAAACAATGGATTGCGCTTCTCAAAAATGGTGGAAAGAGCGGGATTCGAACCTGTATTCAACTCATTTTAAAACAAACATTTCCGATACAGAAGGCGAACGAGATCCTCGGGACACTGAACGTGAGCGCGATAGGTGCGGTTTCACATGGGCACTTCTGACCTAAATTTCACATCAATAGCGGTAGGCCGCTTCTCTTTCCCGCTCAAACTGTGAACGAGCACCCTCGCGGAGAAAGGACGCCATCTCCTCTGGCTTTTTTCCCGTCTGCAGCGCTTTCAGACCGAGTAGCACCATCCTGTAGCGGATCTCAATCTCCTGCAGTTCGACATCCATCAGTTCCTCCAGGGTGTGTATCACCCCTGCCTGAGGAAGCGATGAGAGCATCAGCTCCAGGCCGCGCTTGAGGAAAGGATGATCTGCACATTCGATCAGAGGGACGAGAGCATCCCTATCCTGGCGATGCCACAGTTCGACCATTCCTTTGAACAGGTCGGAGATCTGCTCGAAAGTCATCTGGGAAAACGGGGTCTCCTGCAAACGGGTCTGCAGATCGGCCAGGCTCGTATGCGAAAGATCACTCTTCCTGAAAGATTCGGAGCCGTCTACGAAGAAGGCACCCAGCTTGTATTCGACGACGAGAGGACTGTCACCTTGCATCGTGGCCACGACCGCTTCAATGGCCATCTGGCGACGCGTTTCCTCGCGCGGATACAGAACCTTCATCTGGCGCGTGGCGAGGGTGTCCCAGACCAGATCGATGTTAGTACCATCCATGGCCAGATGCAAACCCTCGGAGATCAGAGGGGTGCCGATTCGACCCAAGAGATCCATGAAGGAAAGAAGACCAGCCGCATGGGTCTGCCTGGACAACTCGACCCAGAACTCGACGAACTCGCCTTCGGTGTATTCGTCTAAGCGTCGGCTGGCGAGTTCGAGCAGACGGGGTGAGTATTCGCGAGGTGCTCCTCCCTCGGGTTCAGGAGGGACGATGGCTTGCAGCGCCTCCCAACTCCTCAGTCCGTATTCGCGGGCGATGACGTGCTGGACTTCCCGCAAAGAGATACTCGCCTCGAGGATTTCCGCTTCCGAACTCCCAGACAAGCGCGGCAAAGACCCTTTGATGCGCTGAATGGCACCCAGGTCGCCGGCTTGAACCGACTTCAGCAGAGATTTGGCCTGGTTCTTGAGATTTCTGAGATTGGGCTGGGGAGGAAGTTGCTTGGACATAGCTACCCTCTTTCTCGTTAGCGCCAGGTGTCCGCTGTTACTGGCAGAAAGAAGGTTGGATGTGCGGAAATTCTCGAAGAAGGTGGCCTTGGGCCTTGCCGCGGACGTGGTGGCTCCCTTATAAGCGCTCCTGAAAAGATAATCTGTAGAGTGGGAGGATCAAGGGGAATTTGTCATCCCTTCCCCCACTCTTCCCACGGCGACGATCATCTGGACATCTTCTGGTATCGGATGATCTCCCTCTTCGACCGCCCATATGACTACGGTCTGGTCGCGTAGGTAGGAGTGGGAGTGGAATTCCCAAGATCCTACCCATCGCCACCAGATCGCTGTGTATCCGATTCCATTCGCTCAGTAGATCACTTCCAGCTTGAATTCAACGATACGCGGATTATCGCCAGACTGAATCGCCATAATCGCTTCAATGACTTTCTTGTATTTGGTCTCCTGCTCGTGCAGCAAAGATTCCATCCACGATTTCAATATGTCCATAATCAAAGCAGGATCGGTGCCATCTACGGCTAACTGCACCGCCGCTTTGATAAAGGGATCTGTCGTTCCTTGTGCCATACTCTCCAACGCCATAATACCTTCCTTACGAGCTCTTTCCGACATGGCGACAAAAAGACTATCTACCTCATCATAGCTCAGTTCGGAGAGAGACTTCTTTACCTGCTGCTTCAATTGGCGTTGCCCGTCCAGGTATTTCTTATTGAGCTTTTTCTTTTTGACCTTGGGTTGGGATGCCAATTTCTCAACTGGAGGCCAGGCTATCTGCCCTTGCTCTGCCAGTTGTTTGACTTGGTTCATAACGCGTCCCCGTACTTCATTTACCGTTTCTGACCTGGGCTTGGAAAGCTCTATTTCTTCTTCTATGAATTGACGCACGCGCTTCGACATATTGCTGGAAAACTTCTCTCGCACATCTTTGCGCGCTCCTTTCAAGCTGTAGGCCAAGTCTTTCTGATCGACTTCGCGCAGAAATGTCTGGATTTCTCGATCCGTGAGGTGGATGAGGTGGTTGAATGAACTATTTGCAGGCATAGGGTCCTCTTTGGCGTGGTAAGTGGATTGATCTTCATGAACCCAATCGACTGTCCAATATAACCCTGGGGCGCTATAGGTAGGAGAGGCGCTGAGACCTGTGGAGGAATTACCAGGGGAGTACCGGCAGGCAGTCGGCGCCGAAACAGAAAGCGCAACCCCCTTAAAAACAGAGAGTTGCGCTTATCAAAAATGATGGTCCGAACAATGCATTCACTGAACAAGGAGTTGATTCTGCTGTTGGATCTTGGGAGGGAGGATCTTTGGGGGAAGTTTGGGGAAATGGTAGAGAAAGGAAAAGGAAAAAGGACTCTACGTTAGCGAATAGGCTACTCTTCATCTTTCTTGTCATCACGATTGACGAAAGACTCTACCCAGCAGCGAATATCGATTAGTAGTTCACGAATCTGGGCCTTATCGAGTGGATCTTCCGGTTCCTCAGGCATGGCGTCGTAACGGAACTCCACCGCAAAGGGAGTCAAAAAGCGAACCTCTTCAAATCTTTCCGGAAAATCCACCCCACTGCTTCTAATCAGATCGATCAGTTCTGTGAGCCGATGAGTCCGTGGATACTCACACTCGACGGAGAGCAGGATCGCCTTGAGGCATTTTTCCGCAGCCTGTTGGGAGTGGAAGCCAAAGATTTCTATAGGGGCATCGGCGTCCGCAAGCAGCTTATCCAGCACATATTCATCCTGTGCTGCTTTATTGAGCATCAGTTCAATCGACTTAAGCGGCATGCAGAATTCGGCCTTCGCTGGCTGCCTGGTGAATTATGGTACCGGGCAGATCCCGCCATTCGTCAAAATTCCGCCGGCTAACAACCACTATGTCGACGGGTACGTGCAGGGGGCGCAGCACATCGCTCAAGCGCACCATCTCACGTCGCCGGGCCTGAACCACCGGTTCTACCACCAGAATATCCAGGTCGCTATCTTGACGGGCATCCCCCCGAGCCTGAGAACCGAAGAGGATGATGGTCGACCCAGGAGCCGCTTCTGTAAGTCGGGTGACAATTTCCTGGATGAGTTCGTCCGAAACCATATTTCCGACCTGAGGAGCAAAGCAAGAGGGATTGGCTATCGTCTGCTGTGAGCAAATTTACCGGCCCTCTCCAATAGTGTCAACTCACGCGACAAATCGTCCAGCCCGTTGAATTGGTACCTCTGGAACCCGGCAGGACTTGCCCCAAGATGGGATGCTGACCCATGTTCAGTGAGAGATTACCAGAACATTACAGACAGGTAAATGGCGCAAAAAAAATAAACGCAACCTATTCAAAAACAATAGATTGCGCTTCTCTAAAATGGTGGAGGCGGCGGGATTCGAACCCGAATCTAAATCATTCTAAAACAGACACTTCTGCCACGAAAGGCGGACAAAATTGTGCGAAAGCCATACACGACAACACCTTAGCAAATCCCTCCCGTCTTGACCAAGAACAAAAGCTGCACGACTCTAAGCATCAACCTGACATATCTGTGCATTTCGAGGGAGTACCAGGGGAGTACCAGATTCCGGACGATCTCGCCGAAGTAGTGGCCGCCTGGCCCGAGCTGTCCGAGGAAGTCAGGGCAGAGATATTGGCAAAGGTGAAACGTGCAACCTGATGCGCTTTCTGTACGACACCGCTATAAGAAGGATGTGGGATATTATCTCATAGACAACGGCGGTATCTACGCAATCAATCGCACGGGTCGTCGTATTTAGGCCCCAGACTTGTAACTACATAGATAGGACCGGGGTTTCTCTTAATCCGCGTAGTTTTTGACACTTTCCAACGACCATTCCTTTGCCCTACTGCATTTCTCAATCCAAACGAGAAAAATGTACCATCTGAGTCGATACTATCTATGACAAAACGACCTTTCTGTCCAAAGTGTATTAACGAACCAACCTGGATCTTAGATGCTGGTATAAGTCTACCTTGGTCGTCTTTATGTACTCTAGTTTTTTGCATTCGATTATCATTGTTGTAATTCGTAGAAGACGCTTCGAGGGCGAAAACTTGATTTGATAACCCATCCCACGAACTGGAACTATCTATCTCTAGCAATCGCCACCCAGGTATAGCCTGTAAATCTTCTAATCGACGACTCGACTTAGCCTGTTGGCAAGGGTAGCAGGCACATACACGATTCCCAAGATAGTCTGGTCCTCCGGCGGCCTTTGGTTCTACGTGATCGTCTGAAGCGGTGAGAGCCCAAACTATCCAATGTGTAATGCCTTTAGGCCAGTTTTTATCCCAACCAAGCACAGCATGGCATGGATCAGCTCTGTCTATTGCAGGCCATACATCCTCATCAATGGTCCGCGTTCCGCAATAGCGACAACGATACTTATCGCGAATGAAGATCTGTTTTTTTGACGGTCCTGATGGGCCACTGTTTTTTTTCCCTTTCACTGGAATTGCATGGCGGCTTTCAGCTAATCGAGCATAATAGATGGCTTCAAGAGCCTCAGCATCAAGTTTTTGCAATAATCTGGCGCCCATCTCAATTTGTCCGTCAACCACTGCTGCAACGGCATCTTGCACGATAGAGATACTGTGTTCTTGAATGGACCGACGGTTTTGAGGAAAAAGATCAGCCAATTAATTAATCTCTCTCACGAATAATTAGAGGAGAACACCGTTGAATCCCCCACGATAACCAATCCCCACCAGTGCATCTAAAAAAACCGTCCGTGCTGGCCGATCCCCGGTACAGCTTTTTCATATTCCATTCTTATTAGGCTTCAGGAGAAATCGTGAGAAAGGTTTTCGCACAGCTGGGTAGCAGTTATACAGGCAGAAAACGCAAAAGAAGGCAAAATGTCTTCGTTTACTGAATGCTGGCCTAAGTTGCCCAGATCATGAAGATAGTTGATCAGTATATAAGATGATCTGGAAACTCGTGTTTCTCCAGGTTCCCTTGAGTCAGTCAGTAGATCAAGCAGACGGATCTGCTGTACCGCAACTCCAGGAAGAAGTCCATTACGTATTTCCTCACTGATTCGACTATGTTTTCGTTCCCATCCTTCTATCCAAGGCAAAGGTACAGTGCGATCAGGAAGTTCCCTATTCCATATGAATTTGAGCGCATTCTCTTCAATCTGGCGCATTAAACCTAGTGTATTGGTCGGAAGTTCGCCATAATATTCTATGGCTTTCTTCACAGATAATACCAAAGCCCGATCGATTTCTTTTATCTGATTCAAACGCATTTCCAGGATAAATATCGAGTTCTGAATAAACTGTTCAGGTGACTCAAAATATCTGCGCAATGCTTCGTTATTATGTCCAATTCTCTTCAGATACTCCTCTACGAAACGACAGCTTAATGAAAGCTGCCCTTTTTCTTCAATGACATATCCCTTCTTAACCAATGAGTCCATAAGCAGAAAGGTTATATCCCTTGAAAGAATAGTCTTTTTCTCAACCAACTCGTTGAGGATATTCTTCTCTTCCTCATCGCATTTGGACCAGAGGGAGTATAGCACATCAACCCTACCATCGATGATATTCTTGGCACAGTAATCAATATGAGAAATGCTTAGATTAATCTCATTAGGGCAGCTATCATAGAGTTCATTAGCCAGAGCACACAGCAACAAAGGAGCCCCCCCCGACCATGTGTGAATAGCTTCAAACTCTAGGCCTGTCAATCTAATTCCTTTTTCCTCCAGAGGATGGAGGAATTCATTAATTTCTTTTTTTTCAAAAGCTTTAAGTTCAATAAATTCGGTAATGATATTCCAAAAATCCGATGTCCAAGAAGCCTTTTTGGAACATATCTCGCTGATGTTTCTTCGGCTCCCAATAACGACTCTCAGACTAGAATATTGAGCAAGCTCACGGAGGTTATCCCAAAGAACTTTGGTGATATTTTCAGCTTCCATAAGACTATCAAGACCATCAATCAACAATAAAATCCTCTGGGATTTACCAGCTAAATGTACAAATACATCTTTTCGGGTTTCAGCCTCATTTCCCGATAGGTAGGAAGCAAGCTCGCTATCAAAAGCACCAATGCAGTCCTTTAATTTCCGAGTGAAATCTCTAAAAAAAACAATATCCGAATGAGGAGTATTATGTTTGAAGTCCCAGGAGATAATCCCATTATAAAAATCGTTATTCAAACAAAAATGCTCTGCCACTGCGTTGATCAAGACCGTCTTGCCGATTCGCTCTGGGCCTGTAATGGAAATATGGTCAGGGGTAGGCTTTGTTAGCGAGCGAATCACTCGATCAAATACATTTTTCCGGCCTTTCATAGGAGGAATGTTTGTACCTGTTACAACAAAAGGATTTCTATTAGTCGCCACTGCTCATCTCCTTACAGGCTGTTCTTTTGATAGCATCCCGATCAAAATGTCGGTTAAGCCACCGACTCATCAGAGGAATATTGATCTCATACTTAGAAATAGGTTGTTCAACAGTAAGTTTGATGATCTCTAGGTCGACAAGTAGAGAAAGGTCATCCTCCAGATTCAGGCTACGAGGATAAATAAACTCCCTTTCCTGAAGTGTATCGATGAGCCGTTCCAAGTTGGTCCACCCTCGTTCTTTCTGTAACTCATCGATTAAGCAGATTAGATACTGCCTCCGTGCGTTTCCTACTTGCTCCCAAAGACTTTGAAAATGTTCATTTTTATAAGTCATTTCCTCAATCGCTATACTGAGAATCTCTGGAGATACATAGCGCTTATCCATCTGTACACAGCAGTTAAAAATCTTGTTACATAACACTTGGATGAGAAACGGTTGTCTGGCGCACTCATCCACAATATCCTCTGCGACACTGTGCTTATAGATCAGTTTATTTTCAACTGGTTTCTGCACCAAGGCCAACGCTTCTTCTTCCTCTAAAGGATCGAGGCCGATTCGATAGGAAAAACTCAGCAAAGATGCGATTTCCTCAACATATTGTCTTGAGCCTAATCTTGATCCAGTGATGATTCCGGCAAGGTTAGTATGATTCTCAAATAAGAATCTCAAATTCAGAATAAGGCTACGATCAAACCCAACTGAGGCAACTTCCTCTCTAAACCGGTCAAATTCGTCTATCATCAATACAAAACGTTTAGGTTTTATCTGGTCAATCCACAAATCAAGCAAAATTCTGAATAATTCAAAAGGTCGATCTCCTCCAAAGAAACGATTTATGGCTTTTCTAACTTCAAAGCGCGCCAATTGAGAATCTTTGACAGTTCCAATTCCAGGGATAGAAACAATATATCCTTCTCTCAATAAAGATAGGGCGCATTCTCCAGCCAGAGACTTGAAGAAATCGGCATCAGACAGATTAGTATTATCTTTCCCTGATCCCATACTGTGGAGAGAAAAATAGACGGGGATTACGGAGACGTTTTCATTTCTTATCTGTTTCTTTTCAATGTATCGTAGGATCGAGGATTTACCAGTGCGTTTATTCCCCTGCAGCAAGACAAGGTTGGCTCTTTTTTCAGTGTAGATCTGCTGAGATATTTCAGCGAGTGTTTTTTTACGCCCAAAAAACATTTCAGGTCGATCAATTGGTGGACCAGCAATGTAAGGACTCGGGCCGAGTTCGTCATCTTCGCCTATTGAACTATCAGAAGGAAAAACATGAAAAGTTATCTCACTCTTTTCACCGATCCCTTCTCCGTAAAACGACTTGGCTCGCCAGTTTATTTCCCTAGTATATCGCCCCGGGGGTAATGCGTTTAGATTCAAGTTTAGAATAAGTGTCTCACCGGGGATAAACCTTTCCTGGCCATCTTGAATAGAAACATCATTTCTGTCGCCTAAACCATAGGCAATATTGTCTATGATTTTGTAAATATCTTCTCCCAAAAGTTCCGTTATCTCTTTATCATGTCTCTGGTTAGGTATTTTGACAATATCCTCAGGAACGGCCAGTTTGAAATTCTCCAAAGGCATTAGGCCATTGTTTTCAACACGCACAAGTAGTTCAGTCTGTCCTTCAACGATAAATTGCTTTAAAACCTCTATATCAATTTTGTTGCTTTTTACTATTTCCATACATTCATACTCAATCAGACCTATCAAATAAATAATTAGCTGTTTATTTAAGAAGAGAAGAGAAAGATCTTCTCCAAACACATTGCCCAACCCTGCATGTAATCGCTGGTTAAGATCTATTATTTTTATTTTTAGGCGTTCTAATTTGGCCCATCGCTCAAATCCTCTAGGCCATTTTAAAGCCAATTCAATAAGCCGGATGATTGAGCGGATTAATTCGGTAATTTGGTCAAGTTCATAATCTGAATCCTCATTTTCCAAATCGCTGTAAATATTGAGCTTATCAATGGATATTTCCAAGTCGAGAAAAACGGAGATGCTTTGGGGCCCATAAATTTCCTTCCCCACATTTATGGGCGAAACGAATCTCTTTAGAACAGGTGAAGTGAGTAAAAAAGATTTGAATCCAGCTTTAGCAAAAGGGTTATTGGCATCCTCAAATTCTTCTGAGTCATATTCCTGAAGAAAAGAAAACCAATCTAGAGGAGTATCGAAAAATCGACGTAACTCGGAAAACACTTCTAATTTCAGTATGGGAATGGGGAGATTCTTAAATCTCTTTATCTGTTGAAGATAGGTAGGCTCTTTTGCAGAAAATCCAGACCATACTCTACGATATTCAAGCGACTGAAAAAGGCGAAAGAAAAACTTTGAATTATATGTCCTTTGGAATCTCACTACAATCACGTCGCTAAGAACCAATAATCCTTGCATTGCTCCACTCACCAACCCCATCCTCAATTCACCGTCAAGAGACGTGATGACGACATCTCCTTCTTTCAATCTATATCTTGATCTTCCTTGATATCTTTCAATATTGTCAGTGGTTTCGCGAGATCTCTCTATATGGAAAAGGCTATATCCTTTTCGATCAGCCTCAAAAGTTTTTACACTGGGAATCTGATGCGATAAAAGGAATTCGGCTTGATTAGCTATTTCTCGTCCATTTTCATCTTCATTATCATTATTAATCCCTAAGAAAATTTGGGCAATATCCCCCAATTTTCCGCATTTAGCATGGCTTAGCTTCCGAATGCTCTTTTCAATTTTCTTCCATGGGTTCTCTTCTACCGCTTCTGTCTCTTTGTTCAATCGCTCAAGTGTAATGCTTTCCCCTACATCTCCGATATCAGAGAAGCAGAGTAATTTTTTTATTCGTTTTTCCTCAATGCTTGCAATTGAATGAATTTCATACTGTTCTATAATTGATATTAGGAGAGAATAATTGATCAGCAGGATGTAATCTTTTTCATTTTCATCTAAAGCCTGTCGGAAGAAATGAGAAAAGGCTTCCCCAATGCCAAACCCCGGGCTCAAATAGTTGAGTTCTTCATCTAGATTATAGAACAAATCCCAGTCAATTGCTTTTGATATATCTTTCTGTATATCCTGAAATTTATCCCTTATAAATTCTTCAAGAGGAGTATTTTTTCCTTTGAATCCTACTAAATGAGAAAACGCAGTTACTACGCAATCAGCGAATTTGGCTCTAAATTCGTTGTAGAGAATAAATCGAGAGAATTTTTTGATTGCATATTCTTCATTAAATACAAAGAGTTTTCCATCAACTGGCTGCCTATTTAGAAAAATGGCACTCCATTGAGATGCACCCAAGCTATCTGAATCTGACATAGGAAGAGGAAAAATAGATGTGATATGCAGTCCAGAATCAGCCAATACGCAAGCATTTTCATAGAGGATATTGTGAAGAACGCTTGGGATCGTAAGAATTGCTCTCCCATTCTTGTTTAGTATGTCCCTAACATACTGCAAGAGGGCGACAAAATCTTCAGGACTCTGAGTAGATTTATCTTCGGAAAAACCCGTAAGTACACAATCAAAATGTCTCCGTTCATTGTTAACTTGTTGACTCACATAAGGCGATGCTAAGATCAGGTTTTTTGTTTCTTGCCCATTGAGTATATGGCCTACTAGGGTAACCCAATAATAGTCGGGTCTATATTCTTCTCCCTGAAAATCACAGGGGAAATTGCTTCTTCCAAACCATGACTTCAAATTTGTGTGTTGGTTTGAGAATTTTGCTGCCCATAAACCCAGCCCCATTTTGGGATTATAGATTTTTTCATTGGGTTTGACCTGGGCGACTCTTATTAGAAAGTCTAAGAGAGGGTCTATTAACTCCCTGGGGTACTGAGTCCAAATTAGAAATTCCAGTTTTTTCGCTTTGACATCTCTGACTTTACTATCTATTGCATCTTTTTCTATATCACCATCACTTGACAACCACTTCAATAGACTTCCCCAAACCTGTGATTGAACCTGCAGTGGATCTATAACGTTCCAAAACTCCTTCAGAATTCCAGGGACAAACCCAACTGTACATCCATTTATCGCATCTCCAAGTCTTTCTGATGCCCTCTTTGTCTGCTCTGAACTTTTTCCTTTACACCATTCTGCCAATCTTAATCTCTGGTAGAATCCAACCCTTTGCTCCCTTCCGCCAAACAGGAAATTTGTATATCCTTTTTCTTCCTCTTCTTTCTCATGATACCTTTCTGAAGCCATGTTCTGTTGTTTGGAGGAGAGGTCTTCCTCCAAGTTGCTGCGACAGCCTAATAGGAGAGCCAGTAACGCACCTGGAACCAAGATCTCTCTAACAAAATCATCAGTTTCTTCAATATACCCCAGGAGTTCTGGATGGTTCGTTGAAAGATATTCTTTTTCTTCATCATCACCTTGAACGTGATTGAAATATTTGAAGCTCATTCCTATCCTATCTATTTTCAGATCCTTATTCCATCACTCTAAAGTCAACCAATTCGCTCCAAGCAAATCTCTCGCCATCTCACTCCAGTTCATATTTTTTGAGCCAATTGGTCAACGTCTGGTAGCTAGGCAACCCCAAGAGCTGAGCTGCTTTCCTTTTATTTGAAGCAGTTTCTTCCATTGCCCGTCTTAAATAGTGTTTGGCGATATAACTCATTAATTCTGGAAGATTTACTCCATCTTCCAGAGGGCGGTTGAGTATGTCTATATCTCGATTACCTTCAACTGATAACATCGATTCTCGGATATCACCCTCGTCGATGATATCTGCATCTGCCCAGATTGCTGATCGCGTTAGAGTATTCTGCAATTCCCGGATATTACCTGGCCAAGGATAGCTTTTCATAAGGTTCTTTGCGGAAGCAGAAATTTTCTTATGTGTATAACCCGGCTCTCCTTTTCCTTCTTCATTGATCCTATCAAGCAAATGGTCAATCAGAAGACCAATGTCTTCTATGCGTTCCCGCAAGGGTGGTAATCTTAGGACAGCGACTGCTAATCGAAAAAAGAGATCCTCACGGAAATTTCCCTCCTTGACTTGCCGGATCAGCGACCTGTTGGTCGCAGCCAGTATCCGAACGTCTATCTCAATAGGTTTCGTCGATCCCAACCTTACAATTACCCCCTCTTGCAATACCCTGAGAATCTTGACCTGAGCATTCTTAGGCAATTCCCCGATCTCATCAAGAAACAAAGTCCCTTCATTTGCTGCCTCGAAATAACCCTCATGCATCTTCTGGGCGCCTGTGAAAGCGCCCTTTTCATAACCGAAGAGTTCGGCCTCAATGAGATTATCTGGAATAGCTCCGCAGTTTACAGCGACAAAATTCCCAGTAGCCATAGGGCTCGCTTTGTGAATAGCCCTGGCTAACAACTCTTTCCCTGTTCCCGTCTCTCCTTCAATCACCACTGCCACAGATCGATATGCCACTCGATACGCCCTGAACAGCAAGCGCTGCATGAGTGGACTGCAGTGTACAATTTTATCAAATTCAGCCAAATTAGTAGGCATCCCCTCACTTAGGGTCGCCAGACGCTCATCAGATCGACGTAGCAGATCTGGAATAAAATCCGCCGAGATATTGAATGGCACAGAGGTTGTCTTGACTCCGTGCTCTTTCGAAGATTCTATCAACTCAGCGGGGAAAAGCGTCTTGGATAGGATGATCCATACGGCAGCCATGGCCGGAGTACCGGGGCTGAGATGGAAAACCAATTCACAGTTTTCCTCACTTTTTGTCTGTTCTTCTATGAATTTTACTGCAACTTCATATATTTGGCCAAAAGCCATTGGGCTGGACAGCTCAATCGATGAAAAAACAATCTCCGAAGTAGTCTGAGATCTTAACCAATCCAGAAATCCTCGGATTTTTGCTTCAGAGTAATCGCTGAGTAGACAGACCCTTTTATAGGGCCGCTGAGTGAGGACCTGGGCAATGGGCCCAAGTCCTACTTCATCGGATTCTAAAGGTGCCTTTAGATCAGTGTTACCAATCCAAGAAAACAAAATGCCATTCTCGCCCATATTTTCTCAGTTCTTTAGAATGAGACGGGATAGGATATTGGCAGCATATAGACCAGATCAATAAGACCTTGGGCTTAAACAAAACCCCCTGCACAGATCTCTTTGCCCCTTGGATTCCTCAGAGATGCGCATGCGACGTTCTAGTTGACGATCTGAGTCCCACTCTCTACTTTCCCTTCTTCCACTGCCGCACCATATCGCGCTGGGGATCGTTCTCCGGCGAATCTTCGTGAGCGGTCCCCTCATTTCGACGCAGCCACTGAATCCGCTGGAGAGCTTCTTCTCCAACGGAAATGCCGTGCCGCGCCAGATAGCAGCCCACGACCGTCCCCGTCCGCCCCTTCCCACCCCAGCAATGCACGTAGGTCACCTGATCTCGGCCCAGCGCCCCGTCGATGATATCTACGATTCCTCGCATGGTCTGCGCCGAAGGTACTCCTTGGTCCCGGATCGGTGTCCGCGCATAGTAGATATCGAGTTGCTTTTCGGCAGCCAAACTATGCAGTAGTTGCTGGTAGGAATGGAGACGTTGCCCCGTGGAATAATTTACCTCATCCTCCTCGACCAGGTTTACCACGCAACGAACACCGGACTCCAGCAGAGCTCTCAATTTCCCCTCTGCCTCCTTGCGGGTCGGTGCTCCCGGATAGAACCCCACCATCAGCTTTCCGGGCACGACCCAATAAGACCGCTCAAAGGGAAGAGGAGGTATCCTTCCCTCCTCTTTCTGTTGCTCCTCCGTTCGCCCGGCACACAGTCCATCCGCCAGTTGCTCTATTAGGGTCCGATACGCCAACTTCTCAAGCCAGCGCTCCGGAATCCCCTCTCTTCCATAATATGCTCCTGCCAGTTGCCCGTAGACGGCTCCCGTTGTATCCGCATCATCCCCCAGGTTGACGGCCAACAGCGCTCCCTCCTCAAAGGACTGGCTGTGGTGGAACGCCCACAGGGCCGCCTCCAGCGAATCGACCACATACCCCGTGCCACGCAGGTCAGGAGGATTCCGCCGTTTGAAGGAACCAGTCGCGATAGCCGCAATCTTGGGAGCAAGAGGATCCCGATCCCATAATCCCGGCACCGGGGAAAAGCACTCGCTCAGCAACTCCTCCTTAGATCGCCCTTCCAACGCCCCGACAATCAGCCCGGCCAGATATCGACAGGCATCGACTGCTTCCTTGGCTCCATGCGTGGTGCGCGAACTTTTCCCGGCCAGGCGGATTGCCTCCTCGGGGTCTTTCGCAAAGAACAACGGCATCGGGGCCAAGCGCATGATGGAGCCATTCCCCGCCGAATGGGGATCAGAAGACCCGGCAAAGGGCTCTCCGATGCGCCCAAATTGAGAAAGAGCAGCGCTGGTTGTATTGCCAATATCGAAGCAGCTACCTGTGCTGCTCAAATGTCCCTCCCGCCACCAGCGCACATACCGTTGCATCTGGTCAGCCGGATTGAAGCCCTGGCACTCAATGAGGCTTTCGGCCAGGCACAGGGCCATGGAGGTGTCGTCGGTCCACTGACCCGGCTTCAGGCCGAAGGGTCCCCCACCTACCATGTCGTCTATGGGCTGGAACGATCCCGGTGTCTTGAACTCCAGCGTCGTGCCCAGCGCATCCCCGGCAGCCAATCCTAGTAGACTACCCCAGTAGCGACCTTGTAGATCCCCCATCAATGAATCTTCCTTCCCGATGGGCCGATCACCCGATGGCCCATATCACGGTTACATTGTCTCCGGCCTCTATTTCGTCCGGCTGAATGTCTGGCATCGGTGAGGCGGGCATTTCCGATGCTTCGTAGGTCATCATCCTTTCCGAGAAGCGAACCTCCGTCCAGCCGTACTCGATGCGTAGGATCTCGCCCAATTGCACCCCCGCTGCCTGTGCCAGGGTCTCGGCGTTCTCCCGCGCTCGCGCCACTGCATTCGCCAGCACCCGCTGCCGAAGTGCATCCTGGTCTTTCACGGCGAAGTAGATGGAAAAAGTTGCCTGGCTCGCACTTTCAGCCAGCTGCATCAATGCGCGGTTGAGCAAGTCCTGATCCAGCGGAAGCTCAAGGTGCAGGTCATGCTCCGCCTCGAAACCCAAAAAGATTTGCTCTTCCTCCTCCTCGCTCCAGTAATGCTTGGGGGAAATATTGAAGTTGGTGGTCTTCAACCCTTTGGGATCCACGTCCACGATGGCTACATCCTGGCGCAGTTGGTTCACACGATCGTTTAGCCGGGCCATAGCACCATCGTACTCCTGGTCCAACACGCTGATACTGAACAAGAGTTGCACCAAATCGGGTTCTGCTCTAACCGTTCCTCGTCCCTGTACGCTGATCACTCGCTGGTTCATGATATATATGCGTCCTCATCTTCTGGAGATCTTGATCGACTATTGGTCTGAAAAAGCCCCTCAAGCAGCAAATTAGAAATTCACGTGTAAGGTCTATCCTTCGACGTATCCATCCTGATACTCCCAGACAAGATCCTCGTAAATCCTGGCCGATGCTAGCTGCTCCAAATCATATACCAGCGAGTCAATCAAGGCTCGGAATTTTGGTTTGCCAATATGCTTGGGTCTGATTATAAGGCCGCTCTCCAAAATAGCACGCCCATCAGCACACTCCGATCCCCAAATGAGTGGAAACAGCTTTGGAAAGATTGCAGCCGCCGCTTGGGTCCTATTGGGCTCATTTACACAGTACCGGAAACCCCCAAGGAGGATATCAGAAACAGAGGCAGCATGCGAGCCATTGATCGGTGTCGTTGCAAACATGTATAACTGAGTCAGGGGGCGATGGGGCGTTTGTCCATCCACCGTTCGGCCTGAATGATGATTAAATTCCCCTAGAAGGCTGAACTTGTCAGGAAAGGGAAGTTGGTCACAGACGACGATGCCCGAAGTCTCGACACCCCTCAACTCTATAAATCTGTGGAAGTGAGTGACGGTTGCGTGCATACCCCAGTAGAAGCGCTCCTCATCAGTCCTATTCCGGGCAATCTCATGTGGTACGCAGTAGGCTATGAATCGCACCCCCATCTCTCTAGCCAGTTCAAACACATCGTTCTTCGCCTGCGTGAAGGTGTCCATAGGAATGCGGTCCGGCTTTGAACTAGAGGCTGACTTGAACGGCTCCCCTGGAAGGTATCCAGCGGCCTCTCGGATCCGCTCCACTCCCTGACATATCGTGCCAATACAATCAGCAGGGAAGAATGCGCCTCCGCATACAAAAAAAGCAGCTTTGCGCGTATGCTGTAGATTTGCCTCATCTGTCAATATCAAGTACGTACAGGCCACAGATTCCCTACTGCCCTGTGGAGTCATAAATTCCCCTCCAAGCGACTTCAATCGGATTCATCCGAAATCCTCACGACGTGAAGTAATTGCTCTCGTATCTCATTGGCCGTCGTTCCGAGATCGATGGTCGCAAACCGTATTGTGTGTCCCTGGATCACTACGGACTCGTCTACCATCTGATCTATTGATGGATGAAGAAGAAGCCCCGATGCGTGCTCCGAGAGCGGATCGCCATTATCCTCCTGGGATCTCAGATAGGCATATATCTGGTAAACATAGCCGCTGCGCAGAGACTCCTCTCTGTACCATCCCCGCGTGACTATGGAAGTAAATTTCGTGTCGATCACTATCCTCCGGCCTTCATCATATTGGTCTAGTATGATATCCGTACGCATTGACGGCAGGATCTTGTCTATCCCGGAGGTCTTTTTGTCTATTCGCCAGTTGATGGGCTTCCCTGCGCTTACATACCACCCCGAGAGAACGACATCGTAAAATCCTGCAACCGCTTTTTCATAGAGATGTCTCACCCACGTGACGTTTCTATCGGGCAGAGCAAGCAGTTTGGCACCGGTCGCTTCTGTCGGAAGAGCTATATTGAAAGCGAGATGTGCCGCTGCCACCATCTGTTGATCTTCAATATCGTGACGCCCAAAGCGATCAGCGGATACCTCAGAGCGACTGGGCTTCTCGTTCGTGACTCCCATCTGCTTTAAGCTGCCGGCCAGTGCCCTACATCGATGTGAAAGTTCCGATTGCCCAACAACCCCGGCGATTGAATCGAGCGCAGCACGGACGTATCGGTTGCGAGGTGTATTAACGGCAAGGTCGTCGAACCGACAAGCGACCATGCCTTTAGCGAGGAGTTGGCGTCTTTCTGTTTTCAGACAATCTATACGGCCACGGACCCTACCCAACACGGCCTCTTTCGACAGATAGCCAAAACTCAGATTGCGTTTCAGGCGGCGCTCCACAAATCGCGCCAATATTTCCGCTACTAAATCTGGAATGTCATCGGGGTTTTCTTCTACTGCGATCTTACTCCGATCGATTTGCCGGAAGAGATCTGATGCGTAAAGCATCAAAAGCCATAGATTACGAACGGGTATACGTCCGATATGGCCAATCTCGTTGGCCGCTTCAGGGTTTGCCGTAGAAGAAGACAGAGTCACATTAGAATCCTTCGGTTAACCGCTGCCGTGCCTTCTGCGCCTTTTCGAGGTTATCGAACCAATATTCGTCGAGAAGTGGACCGATCTCTGTCTCGACAACTTGCCTGAACCATTCCCGCGCATCGCTGATAGGTATCCCTAATGCTGGCGTCACATAGCTGTGGCCGATGCGAAATTGAGAACCAAGACTGGTATCTACCGTGATCTCCTCATTCAACGACAGAACTCGTTTCTCCACCTCCACCAAAATCTCCGATTCGATGCCATATTGCTGCTTTACCCAATCATGCCAGATCTTACCGAACCTAGGCTCAAGGTCTACAAAAGCAAAGCGGCGTCTAAAAGCCAAATCAACAAGAGCAAGGGAGCGGTCTGCAATATTCATGGTGCCGATGACATATAAGTTGTCGGGAATAAATACTCGCTCACTTTCTGTACGCCGATAGCTGAGTTCCAGTGCTTCTGTAGGAGTTCTTTTATCTGCCTCCAGCAGCGTCAGCATTTCACCAAAGATCTGAGCGGGGTTTCCTCGGTTGATCTCTTCAATAACAACAACATGCTTGACTTTGGGCTCTTTCAGGGCTGCCTTAACCATCTCCATGAATGGCCCATCGACCAGAGAAAGTTTCCCCTCTCCTGAGGGGCGCCAGCCACGCACAAAATCCTCATACGAAAGATTCGGGTGAAACTGCAATGCGCGCACCTTACTGTCGTCCTTCTGCCCTATATGAGCGAGGGCCAGGCGTTTAGCGAGCCAAGTTTTGCCGGTGCCCGGTGGTCCCTGGAGTATAAGATTTTTCTTTGTCCGGAGCCGCTCAAGCATCTTTTCGAGTTGCTCCCGTTCGACAAAACAGCCGTCAGCCAGGATATCATCTATAGAGTAAGGGGCAATAGGGGCTTCAGTGACCTCATCTTCAGGTCCCGTCTCCAAATCTTGATCGTTATCCGAGGAGCCTGGATCTGGAGTGCTGCCATCTTTGAAGAGCCATGCTGCCAGTGATAGTTCGGGGAAGGAATGAACTGGATAAGCCTCCTCCTGAAAACGCGCTTCTATGCTTTCCAGAACGATCAGATAGTCGTTGGCATTACAACGCCTCTTTGGACCATTCAAGCCTATTTGGACGCCTAATTTTTTTGTGAGGTAGTTTGTAGATTGACTATCCAGCGTTAGATAGTCCCAGGGGCGTATCCAATAGAGCCCCATCGTTATGTTCCAGCCGACACCATGTCTTTTGGTCACGTTATCATATGCCTTGGTAAACTCTGACCGGACTTCGGGATCTTCTGATTCAGCAAAGCGTATGGCCACTTCAAAAATATCCCAAAGAGCATCTATATCGTCTGACTGTCGCTTGTGTTCAAATCCGAAGAACCAAGATCTCTGATTGTTAAGTACAGGTATTCCTTCAAAAGAATCTGGAACCCGTTCATCCACCCCCAATAGCTGTGCTAACTTTTCGGCGATTATTATACGATTATCATTTGTAAGGCCACGGTTGAATATTCCGATCACAGTGAATGGACAAAGATCTTTCAGTGGCCCTGTGGAGCCGTCTAAGAATTGGTCTTGCAGAATTGAGACTCCGTCAACTTGAGCAGACATAGCATGAATCCCTGCAACCAATTCCGTCCTGTCCTCACGGAAGCGGAGTAAGTTATCTGCAATTGCTCCGTAAAAACGGGTCCACCCAAACCGCTGTTCCCCCTGTTCCTTATCACCGAATCTTTCCCGCCAGTAGGGTGCATTCTTAAAGCTGTCCAGATCCTGAGGCTTGTCTTCGAAGGCAAAGCTGATCAATTGATCATTCCTCCAATCCCCAGGCAAAACCCTCCAGATAATTCCTCTGTATGTATAAAAATACCATTCGCGTGGAGTCTCGATCTTGGTCCAGTCAACTTTTAACTTGCGACCATCGTCGAGATTCCCAGTCACTCTGCCTATCGCTTTAATAGCCATTACAGAAACGGTATGCCCTCGATTATCGAACGGCAGGTCGTTCTTTCTTGTGTAGGTAGACTTGATTGCTATGCGATCGCCAGGTTGGATCGATCTTACGATATCGAGATACTTTTCTCGATATCCATTTATCCAGACCCCTTCTTCGAGAAAACTCTCTGTCTGGTCATCATTACCACCGTAAGCAGCACCGACGAACCAAGAAGTCCGTGCAACTTCACCTTCAGTTAATGAATTCACTTTCTATCCCTCCAAGATTCCTCAAAAATCAACCCTCACTTCTCTTCACTTTTTTGCTTTCTTCCACTGGCTCTTACCCATCTCCTCAATAAACGCCGTGGCTTGGAAAATCGTGTGGAGACTAAATGGGGGCATCTCCGCATCATCGTTGATATAGTCAGCCAGATACTTCTCAGAACTGGCCAGTAGCCCCCTTCGCCGGCAAACCAGATAGGCCACTGACTCGGCTTCGATTTCTGCCTGCTGGTTATCCAGTTTGGCACGACCTTTCCACCAATCCTCTTCGTGAACTCCCAAATGACCGCAGAAGATATGGGCTAGTTCGTGGGCCAGGGTCGCGTACCGATCTTCCTGACTGTGATCTCTATTCAACACGGTGAGGTAGCGCGCACTGGATTCGATGTTGAGATACTGGTATTTCGCCTGATTTTCCTGATTAAGGCATATGGCCATTCCGGCTTCTTGGTGACCCAGCATCTTTTCTCGAACTGCAATCTTGTGCAACGCACCATTATATTTCGTTCGCTCGTAGATCAGTAGATCCAGTGTGCCCTGAGTAGCAAATGGACGCTCCAACTCTTCTGGGACAGGTCTCCCCTCTGTGTCTTTTAGATCATAGACAAAGAGGACAGGACGCATGGGCGCTAGTATGACCAGAGGGCGCGCTTCCCTTTTGGGACGCCTTTTGAATTTCTTTGCCCAGGTACTGGCGGTAGCCACATGGGAAATCTGCGGGTTCTGGGTATGCAGCAGAAAACAGTTGAAAGGAGAATAACGAGGTAGGCGGGATATGAAGTTGAGTAGTTCGATATATTGAAGACTGCTGCGATATTGCTGGCTCGCTGCGAAGAGTTCATCAAGGGCATTAATCTCTTCTTCCGTAGATATTCCATCGTCTCCACCGAAATCCGTCCCAGCAAATAGATCGAGTTGATTATCCCCTCCCCCTCCTTGCCCTGTCATAATAAAACCTCAGTCTTCGATCGCTTTCAGCAAAGCGTCACGCACATCGGAGTAGAACTGGATATCGACTCTTGTTGCCATATCGTCGGAAAGATCGTAGAGCTGTTTGCGGCAGGTCACAGGCATCAGCAGTGAAGTCGCGCCCTTCTCGACGGCCAGTTCGGCGATACTGACGGCATTGTGGACTGGTTCGATGGAGCCTCCCAGATTGACAGCGCCGACTACGGCCAGACCACCGCGAATATGCTTTTGCAGCAGGGCGCTACACAGCGAAAGGGAGACGGCCACGCCGAGTTGCTGCCCCTGGCGTGCCGAGTCGAAAGCGCGCAGTTGGACTGTAAATTCATGCGATCGAGGATCTCGATCTCCTACCAGTTCCATATGACGGGCATATAAATTCTGTTCAGCACAGCGAACGCTCTCCTGGAACGCTGGAGAGGCCGGCCGGTTGAGGATGCGCACTCCGGAACCTGGTCCCTCGGTCACTTCGATGCGGAATAGACCGGGATACTCCCCTTCCCCACCAGGGCTGATGGTCCACATCTGGCCGGGAGAGAGTGGATCGACGCCAATTGTGTTTTCGCTCTGTAGTTCAGGAGTGGCGACAAACTGTTCGACACCATCCTCGCCCATAACATAGCTGAAGTGCGTATTGCGAAACTCGGCGGCACCGATCCGCTTCTGTTGCTCCTTGACGCGCCGCCGGCACTCCAAAGCCAGACGAATGGCCCATTCCATATCTTCTTCCGAGATGGCCATATCGGGACTGGGATAGAGTAGCTTGAGCAATCCGCTCGCCGTCTTCTGTGTTGCATTGGTGTCTCGTCCGCTCAATGCTCCTCCGAAAGAGACTCGTCCCTGCAAGGCGGAGACCCGGCTCTGATTGCGAAGCTGGGTCATGCACTCAGAAAGAAAGTCACTCACCATACCGAAGCGATCCGTAAACAGCTCCCGCCCCATTTTAGGCACATCCCAACCCGGCAGGTAACAGTGGATGCGATCCATGAAAGCCGTATCATCTTGCATCTCAGGAGGCATCGGGCCGAATAGATGGCCGATGCGCTGCTGATGCTCGACATCGACGTCGAAGTTGCCCACCATGACGATGCAACCGTCCGCTCTGATGCTCTCCCGTCCTCGGCTAAACTCCCCCGATTCCATGTAGCCTTTCATAATATTGACGCCATCCTTCTGATCGAAAGAAACGCCAGAGACTTCGTCGAAACAGACGACGTCATATTGGCAAACCAATCCCCGCTGGCCATTGGCGTTGTTGACGAACATTCGGGCTACCGTCGCCTTGCCCCCCGATATCAGATGGGCGTAAGGAGATATCTGCTGGAAGAGGTGGCTCTTGCCCGTGCCGCGTGGCCCTAGTTCTACCATGTTGAAATTGCGTTCGACAAAAGGGACAACGCGCAATAAGAGCGCATCCTTTTGTCGTTCATCTAACTGGGAAGGCTCCAGGCCAATGCTCCGCAGGAGAAAGCCCTTCCACTCTTCTGTGGTGAACATTTCCCGTCCCTGGCCCAGCACATCCAGCACGTCCCTCTTGGAAAGCTGAATCTCTCTCAATCCATCCACGCCAAATGGACGGCCGTTGGCTTCCAGGGCGATGGCCGCATCATAGCCCAGATCGACTTCAGCATAGAAACCGCCGGTGAGCATGCGCTGATGCTGACTTACCAGTGCGGCGTCGATGCGCACATCGGTGAGTTGCAGACTGGGCAATGTGGCCAGGTATGAATCTGTCTTGGCGTCGAGTCGGGCGCTAATCAGGTCGATGAGCTTGACGTGCCCCTCTTCGCGGGCTCGGGCTTTAAACAGCTCCTGCTCACCGGCCCGCACCGTACGAGAGCGCAGCTGCCTTTGGACGACTTCCAGACCTTCTTCGATCTCATCCGGATCCGTGCTGGCACAATAACGGCCCAGCAGGAACTCGACCACATAGGTGGGCACTGGGAACTGACGGGCAAAGGTGCGGACCAGATCCTTGCGCACCAGATAACCATCGAAAGCGCGGGCGGCGAGTTCGTCTAGCTTATCCATTTCCATAACTCAAACATCTCCTCCAACGCTTGTGGGCAGGCTGGCCACTGTCCGATTTTCGGAATTTAGCAACACCAACTTTACGGCCGTTCCCTCGTGGGAATCATCTTCGACTAGAAGGGCAGCTTTGCCGTCTGCATCCAGCTTCTTGCCTCCGCCGGCGAGAGTAGAATCCTTATCAGCAGGCTTGGTGCGCAGGTCTACCTGCATACCAGGTTCGGGGTCTAACACTGTCACCCGGCACCGCATACCGCGCCAGACAGGCTCCTCAAGAACACTCCGCACGATGGATTCGCCGGCTGTAACGGTGAGGAGAGGGATCAGGCACTCCTGCAGGCTCAGGCCTCCGTGTGAATACTCATTGCCTGCGTAGAACACACCGACACCCCGAGGCATAGCGATGCGAACGGCATCGCACCAGTGCCAGTTGGCCGTCGGTCCGTAATAGGTAGTTTCTTCCTTGAGATGAGCACAACGTCCCCAGCGGGACTGTGTAAGGTAGCCGGGTAACTCTTGCTTTGGTAAACCTCCTGGGCAGAGCAACCAGCCGTGGTCTGTCTGAACGCGCACCTGTTTCCAACCTGTTTCCAGAAGGATCTGGATGCGTTCAATAAGTCCATCCAGCTCTTCATCTATACGCCAGGCCAGCTTCCAACCCTGATCGTGGCCGAAGCGATCCAGGGATCCATATTCTGTCCAGGCATTCCCGTCCGGAGTCCCTCCCTGTTCCTTATCGAGGACTTGCCAATCGTTTTCTTCCAGAAGCTTGCGAAAATTGGCAGCCGAGGTTGGCTTATCATTGCTGGTGATGGATGGCAGGTATTCCTGGGCATCAGGCTGGCCGGAAATAAGAGCAGCTACCGGAGAAAGCGCAGGTTTCGCAGTAGCGGTTACTGTAGGCAGTGCTGCCCAGGTGGTTTCCAGCTGCACTGTCAGGCCCCGACGTTCGAGTTGAGTAGTCAGCCGCTGGCCAATATCCAACCGGAGACCATCGGCGAAGAGGATACAGGTGCCGGATGGTGCTGTTGCCGATTCTGTGGGAGCCGGGTATCCATCTTGAGCCACTCGCTGTTGCAGGTGGTCGGCCGTCTTATCGAGCCAGTCTACATACACGCTGCGAATGGCTGTTGTTACAGCCTGGATGTCTTGTGCCTGACGCACGCACTGCAGTGCATCTAGCACTGCCATATCCGCCTGGGAACCGGTTTCCTGTTGATATTGAGATGCTTCTTCGATGGAGAGAAAGTTCGGGATACTGGCAGTGATAGAGGCCAATCGATTCAAGGGGGCCAGAGCCTGTGCGAGCGGGGCCTGTTTAAGATCGGCCCACACCCATTTGCGCCGTTCCCCGTGTTCGCCTTCCAGTTGCTGGATTTTGGAAATCGCTTCGTGGGGAGGAAGGTCGGCGAGTTTGTCCAGATCCTGGCGGAGTACTTGTTCCCTTTTCTCATTGTTTTGGGGCAATGTCTCCAACGCTGTGAACAGATCCTGCGGCACCACCTTCGCGAGCAAATCCGGAATATGGGTATAGCGCTCGGGCGCTTCGGCAAAGCGCTCCCATACATTGGCCCAGTAAGTCGATTTCCGCTCACTGAGGTACTCAGCTCCCGCCAATTCGCCATCCTTCTGTGGATCGATGCCATAATCGCTCTGGCATCGCGAGGAGAATGCCTCCCATCGTTCTGCCCCCCAGCGATCGCTTACGACAGTGGGTTGGTCCAGCCAGTCCAGTATGTCGCGCACCGTATCGCCGCTAAGGAGCGTATCGAAATCGCCAGCTTCCAATCGCCGGCCTTGGAGCTGCTCGATAGGCGTGGCAGCGACTACCTGAAGCGCACGGATGAGCGCGGCTTGCGTCTGCTGGTCCTTTGCTACATCCAGGCCGATTCCTCTATCTCTACTTTTTAGGAAGGCAAAGACTGTCCAGTCCCGGCTGTTGAGCTGGGTCCAAAACTCTCCCCGGTATTGCAATTCGGCCAGGGGCTGCAGAGCGATGGGGCAACTTTCGACGGCGCGGAGTTCCTGGCGGCTGATTCCGGGGAGATAGATGACCGGCACTTCCTTCTCATCCCAGTCAGCTTCATCCAGAGTGCGTGCGAGCATGCAGCGAATCCAGACGGCAGGGCCAGTAAGTGCATCGGGTTGGTAATCTCCCAAGGTGAGCAGGGCTGGCAGATGCTGGCGCAGAGTCGGAACGAGAGAGAGCCATTGCTGCTCCTTGTCGGGCCACAAGATCGCAGCGGGAGCCACATGCTCGTTGTGATTGTGATTTCCTCGCTCACGCAGAGATGCGATGAGTGCTTCCAGAACTGAGCCTTGTTCCACTTACCGTTCCTCCTCCACTACCTTGCAATACATGACCTCTTGGCCTAACGCTCTGATATGTTCCGCCCAAGTTGCCTCCAACCGTTCAGGCACCCCTTCCTTAATACGAATCCCCGATCTTTGCGTATTCCAGTTTACCTGCGGGAACTCGGCCATGAGCAGTTTCCGATCCAGGGGGGGAGCTGTGCGAGGATCGAGCAATGTTTCCCATTCTACATCCACGTAGTAAGCCTTCTTCCCAGCCTGTGCGCCTTCTACATCCCAATGAGGCTGTTCCCATACATCGGAGATAATTTTACCTGTTCCCACGATTCCTGTAGGGCCTTTACCCTGACAGAGGAGATAGAATCGATCTCCTGAGTGGATGTTCTTTGTGTTTCCACAACTCCAATCGTTGACATAGAAACCCATCCTCCTGGCCTCTGAGATTTCGTCGGATAGAGTGTCCCAGGGAGTTTTCTGTGGATTCCAGGTAAGGAGAAATGTCCGTGGTGGCATGGACAGTTCCGGAGCGATCCTATCGCGCTCTGCATCGGCATCAATGCTACGTCCCAGTTTCTCCAGTGTTTTTATCTTGTACCACAACAGTGGACGGCTGTTGGTGCTGTACGCAATCGCCTTGTAAAATGCATCAAGAGCGCCATCGAATTTATTCTGGAGATACAGGCAACACCCGAACCGAGTCCAGGCTTCCGGCGACTCAGGATCGAGCTTCAAGCAGGATTGGTATGCGATCTCTTCGTCTGAATACCTCTCCAGTTGGTGCAGGCAAAATGCTTTCAACGAGTAGACCAGAGATACCTCTTGGGCGATTGCGTTTTGCAGGCATAGATCCAGATAGTCAATAGTCGTATCCCAATCCCTGGTATCGAAGTAGACACCAGCAATCCCCAAATTGGCTCGCCAAAAGCTGGGATCCTGTTCGAATGCCTTTTTGAAGGATGTCAATGCCTTCTCACTCTCCTGCTCTTCCTCCTCACACAACCCCTTCAGATAAAAGACCACGGCGGCATCGGACCAATTGCGCTCAAAGCCTTCAGCTGCCGATTTCCAAAATGAAGGCGATGCTTGTGAAAAAGGCGCAACGAGATTGTCGAAGCAGGTTTCGCTATCGAAGGGAGGCTCTTTCCCACTGAAAGCAACAGTCCACTTCCCGATCCACTGAGCTGCTTCTTCGTCTTCGTAATTCGTATAGGCGAGATAGGCGCGACTGTAGAGCCCTTTGTCTGGAGAAAGGCACTGAAGTACCGTCTCCAATCGATCCTTGTCAGCAGTTCTGGTCTCTTGTTCTTTCCCCTCTTCGTAGAGGCCATCAATCATACGATCGACCAATGCATCTGCAAGTTGGGAGAGTAGATTCTCATCCTCTGGTGCTTCTGAGAGTTGCGCTTCCAATTCCCTGATTTGATCGGAGATATCAATGCTGTTCATAGCCATACTCTCCTGAGAAGAGAAAAAGGCTTCAGGCGCGGCTCTTGTCTCTCGCCGCCTGTTTCTCGGCGAGACTCAGATGACGGTCGTTGATGCGGTCTATGCCCCAAGGAGCATCTGCAGGATCTTTACCCCGATCTTTGTTCCATTTGATTTTGGGCTTCTTGCGGAGCACATCGGCTATGATAAAAGGACGGATGTTGAGCCGCACACCGTCATTGAGATCAGGTCCCCAGCCTATGGACTGCTCTTCGAGTGGTTTCCAGCGCACGAAGATATCATACGGATCTTCGCCCTCCAAGATAAGCTGGAGTTTTTCCTGGAGCTGTTGAGCGGCCAGCAGACGAGCTTCCGCACCGCCAATGTTCTGCTTGAGGCCATCCTCCTGCCTCCGAATCCAATCACCCAAATAGGTATAGGTGAGAGTCTCCAACCGTCTGCGATCCAGCTTGTGGTAGTTGACGAGGGCACCAAAACCATCCCGTCGCCTGCCGTCCCAGATATGCCAGATGAAGGGACGCTGGTGGAAGAGCTGGCAATGCTGCTCAAAAAAGCCGTCACGTAACCAGTCGTCCAGGCTTTTGCTGTCATACCCTACATCGTTGAGCAGCGACTCACGTAGTGCGGTATTCCACTGATCACCATAGGCTTTGGCTAAGAGCGTCTCAAGACGCGTGTAAGCCGGTTGTTCACCACGCACGGCGGGTATACAGACGATGCCGTCATCATCCGCCAGGCTGTCGAGATCCTTGCAGCGTGTAACCCACTCGCGAGCCTTTGAAGCCAATTCCATATCCTCATCTGATTCGGCAGGCCACTGGTAGCCCAGAAGACGGGCAACGGAGATATGGAGGGGAGAAGTGGATTTGGCCGGAAAGCCGTGAAAAAGCCACTGAGTGGAGTCGTCAGAGTAGGGTTGGGGAAGACCATTGGGATATTTCTCGTTGGCGATTTTCTGCCAGTATTCAAGGTCGAAAGGAACCTTGACTAAAGTAGCAGCCGTAACTTTGAGAGCTTGATCTACGGCTCTGACGCTATCTCGATATCCATCTGATTTCACGTAAGCCCAAATAGCAGGAATCGCACTAGCGTTTTGGGGGCAGATGGGGCATATATTGTCATCAAATACTTCGCCAGAGTATAAGAAAGGCTCCAACGTGCTCATTTTATTGACAACAACCCCACGTCGATTCCATACACCATGCCCACGCAACCAACAGCCGAACTGAGAAGTTAGCGTGGGCGACTCAAGGGGCTCTATGCAGATATTGCTTCTGCCGCTCCAAGGACATCCTTGCACCGGAGAGTTTAGCCAAAGGACATTTTGGTCCGAAATTTTGGGCAATTCCCAAAAACGCATGAGGAATCTTGGTGCATCACCCGTCGTGCTGCCCTTACCGTAATCTGCAATTTCAGAGAGCCAAGAAGTTCCTTTAGCTTCTTCCAGCATCAATCGTGCATCGGGATTCCCTAACTGGCCTTTCTGTCCTGCCGCCATCAGTTTCCCTTTTCTCAACAGCGCCGCCTTCTCAACAGTCGTGCGGGGTGCAGAGGCGTCCAGCCCGTGGAGTGAATGATCGTCCGGTGGGAGCAAGTGAGATAGCGAAAGAAGTTGGACGTTGAAGTCCCACATTGGTGTTTGAAATGCCTTTGGTCCCAATCGTGCGAGTATGTTCCATGTCTGTTGCTGAAGCAAATGCTCTCGCATTTTCCTGTATGTCATCAGAAACAGCCAGTTTTGTGGGATAACGAGAGATGTGGTACCTCCGATTGCGCACATCTTCAGACAACGCTCAAGAAAAACGGTGGCCAGATCATTCTTGGAGGTCGGATAATGGATTTCGCAGAAATCTCTAAGTTTTGGAGCTTGCTTGCCCCGGACTAGATATGGCACATTAGTAACGATCAGGTGGTACTTAGCGGCCAAAAATTCAGCAGCTCTGGCAATACCCCGTGCGGTAATTCCCAGTTCATTCCCAGCATAATCCTGCTTTTCTTTCTCTATCGCTTGCTGAAACAAAGGTCGTAGTTCCTCGAAGCCTGCAGTGAGCAAATCTCCTCCATCCCCTGCAGGATCGATCAAACTACCCAACACCGGCGCATCTTTAAAAAGGCCGTGAAGCCTTTTCATCCCTTCGCGTAACTTCTCGCTCTCGCCAGCAAACGCCACCCACTCCTGCTCTTTAGCCCCCACAGCCAATCCTGAACACGCAATATGGAGTTCAGAGAGAAGCCGGTATCCACCAGCCCCCGGATAGGTCCAGGCTGCCAGTGCCAGCGCAAAAGCAGCGATCTGCGTGCAGCGTTCATCAATCTCCAAACCGTATAAGTTTTCGGATAGCACCGCTTCGCACGCATCGTTGGCCGGAAGTCCTTCCTCTGCCATGCGCAGCGGCACCAGCAGTTGGAAAGCTGCTACCAGGAAATGTCCAGAACCACAGCAAGGATCGAGTACTTTAAGTTCCCTGGTAGTATCCGGCCAGCCAGGGAACGTCCCAGCTGCAGGAGTGCCATCCTCCAGCCGACGCAGATAGGGCATCTCCACGGAGAGTTCTTTATCTGGATGCCTACTCACCCACCAAGCACCCAGACTGTTGTGCAGAAGGAAATCCACCATGTATGACTCGGTGAACAACTGAGTGACGGCAGGCAGTTCGTCAGCGCCGATTTTCACCTCGGACTGATTCACTTCGTCCTTCTTCTGTGCCTGCCAAAACTGATACACCCAGCCCAGCGAATCGCTGGCCGTGAAGACTTCTGCTGGCAACGACTCCAGCAATTCTTCCAGGAGGTGCCGACACTCTGGAGAGAGGGTAAGCTGGAATACTGGTGCATCCGGTCGGAAGATCTGTGGCAGCATGTGCGCGGCGTAGCGAGAGGCCATTTCCCAGCCGTCTTCAACCCCTTCCTCGGTGGCCAGCTCTCCGCACTCCTCCAAACTCACCGGTACTCCCTCGGGATGCATGAGCAGATTGTTCTCGGCCAGGAAGCGTGCAAAGAGCATCTCATGCCAGTGCTCGTAGGCGCATTCGTGGATCAGGTGATTGATTGTCTGCTGGCCATCCGACAAAAGCTGGTCGCCCAGTTGTCGGGCATGCGCCCGGAGCCGGCGACGGAGATCGCGTTCTTCAGTGGATAGGTGCTCGAACGGCTGTGGATTGCTGACGGCGTACTGTTCGAGGACAGCCTGCGCCCCCTCCTCAGCCTCCTGTCGGGCGGCTTTTACCACCTTCTCCAACTGATTGCGCAGCTCTTTCTTGAGCGGTTCTACATAAGCCATAGTATGATCACCAGATTATATGACGATGGGACCCTCTTTGATCTTTTCTTCAACGAGTGTCTTTACCTTTTCCAACCAGGCCTGCACATCTGCCTCATCGTTCAGGGTACCTGACGGCAAATGGACATAGGTAGCGGTGGGGGTGAGTCGTTGTGCTGCTTCCAGGCGGGCTTGCTCAAAGCGTTGAGGTAATGCGGCGATGCGATCTCTCCAGGTGCTCAAGGACATGGAGACCAGGGATGAAAGCACTTCAGCCTCAGTCCCGGTAGCGACTGTCGGTATACCGGCAAGATCGTGAGCCTGGAGAATCTCCCCTCTCTGGTCTCCGTCAAGTTCGCTCCATGAGGAATCTTCCTCCAGTTCCCCCATCTCCTGTCCGTGGAGGTCACTGTATTTCTGCTGTGCCTCGTTGAGTGCAGTGCGTAGCACCTGCGTCAGATCACTGCAGATGGCCGTCACTGGATTGGGATCGTAGAGGAGCTGCCGTTCTTCGCGGACGGCGGCAACACGCTCCTGTAATTCTTTCGCTTCCGGCAAACCCTCGGCATACTGGAGCAACTGCTGCAAAGTTTCCCAGCGCTCCCAGCGACTCTCAATCTCTCCGCCTGTTTCCTTCCACGTCTGTGCCTGTTCCGTCAGCACTTCCTGCTTCTCGGCTAGAGCGATGAGAAGTTCATTGCCATAAAGAGAGGCCAGCTCCTGGAGGTGCTGAGTGGAGGGCAGCTCGGGCCGGGGAGGCTCACCGCCGGCCGACCGACCCAGTTCCTGAAGAATCCCCACTGCCTTCTCAGAACTGTTCGTCTCTTCTCCGGGTGCATTGGAAAGGCCCAACTCCTGCAGTAGCTTACGTACCTTGATTTTTTGCGATGGCGTTACAGTCACCGATTCCTGTTTGAATGAAGTGCGTGTGATCTGTCCCTGAGTGAGTTTCTTCAGCTCTACGGGCTTGCCATCTTTATCTGTCGCCAGCAGATGACCAGTTGCCAACAGCGCATACAAACCTCCATCGATCGCGTCCCTTGGCCAGCCGTATCCCTTCCCGCTGAACTCACTCCGTATATCCGCGCCCTTCTTCCCCGGTCCCACATATTGCAGGATACTCTTGCAGACTTCGTGCTGATCTGCGTCACCCGAATGATCGACGGCAGAAAGGGCATCACCATCTCCATTCTTGGCCCGAGTGATTACCTGAGACCACTTTTCATGATCGGAAGCGCCAAAGCGGGGATAGAGGCGCGTGAGCGAGTTATCCAACCCTTCCTTCACCTTGCCGACCAGATCCACACTGGAGATCTCCTGCCCTCCACCCTGGAAAACCTGCGCGCTGGAAAGAATCTGGTTAACAACCTGAATGAGTTTTCTCTCGGCATTACCCTGCCGGGTGACTATAGCATTGCGCGCCTCCGAACCCTCCGGCGTCGAGGGTGTACCTCGGATATCCAGCGCTACCTGAGTGGCATATATTTCCACCAGATTTGAACGCAACTCGTCGGCATTGTTTCGGGGGATAAAAGCGAAGAGGGTTGCTGATTGGTTCCCGGCTGCCCTTGCGTCCGTCAGCACTGCCTTATCTTCCGTATCCCATCCATCGCGCACCCATACGTAGAGTTGATCATCTTGATCGTTGGGAGCCTCACTTCCGAAGTAGAGTTCCGGTTCGCGCGGCTCTTTGCACCTTCCCTGGAGCTTACGCACGCCAGATAGACGTTTGCGCACCTCGGAACGAAGGGCCTCCACACGCAAGGACGCGATTTTCTGAGAATCGCCTTGCAGTTCACCAATCTGGCGACGGTATTCATCGTTCCAGGCAGACCCTTCTCGTGTCTGCAGTCGATATTCATCCTCGATCTGCATGAGCAGACCTTCCTGAACGAGCGCCTCCAGCAAGGCCGGGAGACGCTGCCGCAGCGGACCACTTCCCTTTCTGAGATCTTCTACGAGCAGATCTGCCAGCACATTTTCTGTCGCCTGCACGGCCAGATCTTGGGGGAGCTTGCCAATGAGGAAGACCAAAGCGCAGATCCGCGCTTTGAACTGCTCGTCTTCGTTGCCGGCTTTCAGCTCCATGATGCGCTCGTAGACCTCTCGGGACAGAATACCCGTTTGGAGCATACTAGAGGCGTTCTCATCGAATACAAAATCGCCGGCTACTACGCAGCCCAGTTCGTTTTCTGCCGTGCGCCTTGCCCCCTGCAGCACAGTACTGAGCTGAGTGCGCAATTGTGACTTGGTGCCGGTGGGATCCAGAGAACGCAGGCAGCGTTCCCAGAAGCGTCTGCGCACGGGCAACAGTGGATAATCGGCGATGAGTGTTTCCTCATCTTCAGGGCAGTAGCCGATCTCACTCTCTAAAAGATGCCGCGAGACCTCACCGCTGTTGTCGGCCATTACCTTCTTAATCTGGGTCTGCGCCTCAGGTTTTTTGGCCAGGATGTTCTTGCGCACGACCACATCAACATCTGTATCAGATAGCTGGATCGGAATCGTGAAACGCGCCATCAACTTCTGCAAATTCGGTGTGCCTGCCAGAGCGGTCTGTCCCGTGCCAATGAACATCAGTTGCCCCTCGAAGTCGGCACTGCAGGTCTCCACCAGTTCCTGGATCTGGTAGGTGCGATCCGCATATTCATTTATATACTGCTGCACCTCATCGAGGACTATCAGTGTAAGCGGAAACTGGTCGTCTTCCGTTAATGCTTCGCGAATGGCATCCACCATCTCTTTGTTACTCACATCTTCCTTGTTGGGAAACTGCTCTCGAAGTAGGGTACGCGCCGCCTTAGTATCGCTGGCAAAACCAGGGTCAGCCGCCAATAGTGCTTCAGCCAGAGATCGGGACACATACATATTGCCCAGTTCCGGTTCCCATTGTCGTCCTGCTTGCTCAACAGAGGCCAGGACGGCATCCAGCAGCCCCTCCTTTTTGAGCCACATGACAAACCGGGCCTGCGGATAGGCCTCGGGTAGTCCAGCAGAGCGGAAGATGATCCGTAACAGCGCCGGACGCACATTCCCCTGAGCCCCGGCGCCCAGAGTGCCTGATGCGGCATGCAGTCCACCGTTGCGCCGGCCAGCTGTGGAGAGTTCGCGCAGCAGATCGGTGATCGGATCGGGAAGATCCACCAAACCCTGCGCTTTGGCCTGATCCTCCGGGAAAGTGTAATCCACCCATAACGCGCGGAGCACCTTTACCAGATGCGACTTCCCACTGCCGAAGAAACCGCTCACCCACACTCCCGGCTGCTCACCAGAATCGAGATGATCGAGAAACGTGCGCAATATGCGCTCCATCCCCTTCTCGTATTCCCCCTCGCAAACGAACGTCTCCAATTCGTAGCGAAGAGTGAGTAGATCCTCAGTTGAGAAAGCATCGACGACTTTGGCGACGCCATTATTGCGCAGTTGAGTTGTAACAGGGTCCTTGATGTAGATCTCGCGATTGAGCATCAGGCATCTGCTCCATTTCCGCTGTGGGCCGTGATAGGCACCGCCATGTAATTCCACCCATCGCGTGCATCCAACAGGCGATAGTTGTTGTTCTCATATTCACCGGGGAAAAACACGAGGAGACGGCCACGGATTGCCGTCTCCAGATCTCGAATTAACCTGGATACCTTGGTAAAGCCGAACAAAGAGGCAATCCCCTGAATGGTGACCACGGTGTTCTCATCGGTAGAGGAATTTTCCAGTGCTTCTCGCACCTCTGTACAAATGGATTGGTGAAAGGGCTCCAGTGCCATATCGTCCAGGAAATCCGGCTCCTCAAAATAGTCTTCGCGGTAATCGTGGGCGCTCATCCATCGGGCAAAAGCATCCGTCAAATCGACATGCTTCCAGCCGCGTCCTGCCTTTTTGGTGGCAAGTTCAAACTCTCCGATCTGCACGCGCAACCGCCGCTCGTCCTCTTTGTCGTACACGACGAACCAGACTTTCTGCAGCCCGGAAAGGCCCTGTTCCCAGGGAAGTGAGACAAATTGGTCGTAGTGGCGAATGAGATCATCTAGCCGACTCATGCGTCCACTCCTCTTCTTCTGGGGTGAGCCGTCCGGGAAACCGCACTTCTACCACATTGCCGGCCCGTAGATAGTCCAGCCAACCGTGTCGCGCTGCCTCTACAGTGAGATCCTGAAAGCGCTGGAGAGGCACTTCGAGCAGGCGCGTCCAGGGCGTATCGAACAGGCGCTGAGCGCGCATGCCCTCCAGGTAGCCGAGAAAGAGTGCCATGGCTGCAGAGCCTGCAGTAGCTTGGGGGTGGGTCCGCTGTTTCCGTACGCGTCCCGACAAGTGTCCGGACTGTGTCCAGGAAGAAGCGGTATTGCGGACAAGAGAACCGAGAGTCACTGCACCAAAGCGCTCACCAGAAGCTTCAACGATGGCCTTCTCGATGTCGTCCTTAACCACTATGGAACCTGTATCCGCATTGGATATGGCTGGATTCGTCATGCGGAGCAGGGGGTCACGAGCATAGGATAGTAGGAAAGCGGTGAGAGGTCGCCCCTCCCGGTCCACGTCCCATAAGAAACGCAGATAGCGAAACATCGGGATGGAGAAATCGAGTCCATAGAGTTCGCTGAGCCGCTGAAAGCTAAGCTTGCGCGTGGCACTGGTGCGTTTGCCTAAGACATTTTCATCAACAACAGCTCGCCGATAGGCTTCTTTGTCGGCCTCGCCGGGTAGCTGGTCCAGCAATAGAGTGAGTTCAGTAGACATTATCGTACGGCTGGTATGAGTACCGCGATCCCCATCGCGGAAACCCAGCATCCCTCGGTGTGTGTTCATGCAGGCGATTTCTCCCGGTGTGTGTTCACTCTACTATTGACTTTGAGACCAGATTTAACCATAACTCTATTCAAAAATGCAAACTGTATCAACTGCAAAAGTGAGGTAAATGGAGTAAAACCACCTCCTGAGTTAAAATAAATAGCTTCTACATATGATTTCTTAGTAATTTTTTTTATTTTGTTTGTGCATCCCCAAGAAAAATTCTTCTCAGCCTGAGGCTTTGCCTGAGGGGTAACCGTGCAGAATAATTTTGGGGCCATTAACCCGATACGAAAGACCGAAACCGAACTATCCCACCCCGACCAGGTCGAACAGACTATCGAGCGGTGGATGGAGGAATAGATCCCTGGAAAAAAGAGAGGAAAGGAATATGCCGAATGGAGGAATTCCTATGCACATGATTCTTTCCCCCAAAGAGGGGAAAGAACTGGTTCTGTACTGTCGGGCGAGCGAGCTTCATATCTTCTCGCAATCCGAGTGGGGTTAAAATAAGAGCCAGGGAAACCCCATCGTTTCCCTAAACTATTCTGAAGGAGCCGCTCTGGCAGGATTCTTGGGCTATTGGATTGGCGATGATGCTCGGCGTCCATGCCATACGGGAACTGGGATTGATGTAGTTTATGATTTCTGAAAGAAGTCCGGGTATAGGGAGACAAACCTAAGATGGACGCACGGCTAATTGCGTGAACCAGAGTAGGGTGAAATCGGGAGGAATAGCAATGAGTGGTAATGCAATATATCCTACTATACGAGAAGAAATCCATCGAGTAATCCAACTGGAACTATTGGCCCAGAGACAATCTCGCCGTTCCGTCTGGATAGGCATCGATTCGATCAGATTGCTGGAACAGTTACCGGGTCAACTTATATATCAGCTTGAGATTTCCGATGAATTGAGGGCCGCTGCAGATAGCATCATCCGAATCAAAATCCCCGGCCACGACGCTATCTTTGAGGTAAAGGTTCTTATCGCCTCTGAAGAGTTCTTGATCGTGGTATCTGAGGAACCCTTACCCTCACAGATGGCTCTGGTCCGCATCGAATTTGATCCGTTCTTCATTCTCAGAAAACTGGACGAGCACTTGGATCTGGTGCTGCGGTATCCCCCCACCCCTCTTCAACAGATCATCACCCTATCCATTCCTGCTCCAAACATCAGTGAAGATATGCCGACACGAGAGCGTCTGGCATCTTCCACTTTCTCAACCCTCAACACCTATCAACAGCAATCCATCCTGTGCATGCAGGCTGACCCGATTCATCTTCTCTGGGGACCGCCCGGAACAGGCAAAACGCATACCCTCGGAGTTTCTATCGCAGAACATTTACGACAGGGAAAGACATGTCTCTTGCTCTCAACCTCTAATGTGGCCGTCGATGAGTTGGTCAAAGCCACGCTACAGGCATCTGCAGACCTCTCGGTCGACACTCTCTTCCGCCTTGGGGCATCAACTGAGGAGAGTGTTGTTCCCTTTACTACCTATGGCCAATACGAAAGACGCGATCCATCTGTGGCGGCCAGGGCCCGCCAGGCCCAGGAGCGGGTTGAAGAGTTCATGTCCGCTCCTGGAGTACAAATGAGAACGGGGAGATCCATCCAGGAAGTTCAAGAGGACCAGGAATCTGTTCGGACATTCGGGGCGCAGGCAGAAAACTTCAGAGAAGAACTTATTGAGGGTGCTCAGTGTGTGGCCTCTACGTTTGCGGGGCTGGTGCTCAATGAGAGCTTGAGTAATAGAGAGTTCGACGTTGTCTACATCGACGAAGCATCCATGGCGCAACTCCCTTTCGCTCTGGCAGGTGCGGCCCAGTCCACCCACAGCGTCATATTTGCTGGCGACTTCAGGCAATTACCCCCTATCTGTCACTCGGAAGATACTCGCGTGCGGAGGTGGTTCGGCCGTAATATTTTCGATCATTTGCAGATTAGCCGAGATAGCGACGTCCGTGACTCCACACCATTTCTATCGATGCTCGAAGAACAATACCGCATGACCGAGACTATCGGAAGACTGGTTAGCGAACTGAGCTACCACGGTCGCTTGGGGACCGGACGGGTAGATAGCGTCGGAGTTCCGCCCATACTGATCGATGTGTCCGGTTTTTGCGAGATCTCTCCATACAGTGTACAGGAGAGATCTTACTACAATTCCTACTCCGCCCTCATTCTCTACATCTTGCAAAAGCATTTTGGAGAATGGCTCGGCCCGGAAAATCTGCTGCTCAATCCCTTCCGGGCACAGAGCAGTCTCATGCAGGCGACAGCCAGAGATCTCTCGACATCGGAACACACATTCTCCGCCAGCACCATTCACAGAGCACAAGGCACCCAGGAGCATACGGTCATTGTCGACCTGGTTGCCCACAATCCAACTAATCCACAACGTTTTTTCACCGGTGAAGATGCTGAAAATCTGATTAACGTGGCACTTTCACGAGCGCAGGAAAATCTGATCATTTTGGCCAGTCTCCCCATGATATGGGAATTGAGTAGAGATGGAGGAGGATACTGGCAACGTTTCCTGCAATTAGTGGAAACTCGGTGCCGGCGATTTTCCGCCGATGATTTGATTCCCGAAGATATGATCCAACCGAGTCTCCACTCTTGTATCGCGTCTCCACCTCAGTTCGATGATTCCGCCTCTATGCCTGCAGTCTTTGTTGAAGGGCCGGGTATCTGGTGCCCCTTACCCATTGAGGAAGAGATCGCCCGTATTGAGACACAAACCCGCCTTCTAGTGCAGCACGACCAACCACAACCCCGATCTTTCCCGGGAATCACCTATCGACACGATGCTCGAAATTCTATCCCAGTTATGGCCTTACTGAGAGGTCTGCTTTGTCTCCCGTATAGGGGGACGCTCAATACGCAGTGGCTATCGGCATTCCTGCCCCAGACCACTGCCAAACTCAATACGATTGCCTGTGGTCACCTGTTTGATGCGACCTTGAGTGATCGAGCCGTACGCAGATTGGTGTGCTATCGCTGCAACGGTCCTTTGATGCTGAGAAGAAACGCAGGCGATTATCTTCTCGCCTGTTCAAACCAAGACAATTGCCGCTATTCACGTGGACTGAGACATAGTGACGGATCAGTCATCGTCGAGACATACGGATTAACCTGTCCGGAGTGCCACGCCCGGCCGCAGCTGAGATTCTCCAGGACTACCCATAGACCCTTTTTCGGTTGTTCCAACTATCCACAATGTAGAGGCATTGTTGATCTTTCCCCATATGCCGATCCTTTCTGATTTTGGAAATTTTGGATTTTTTGAGTGAGCAAAAAGTATCATCAGGAGAAGCTAGACATGGATCGATGGCCTTGCATCTTAAACGATAGGCGTTACCAAAACGAAATTGAAGAATGTTTGAATCAAGCAGGAGAAGCTCCCTTCTCGCAGGTTCTTGAGCAATGGTTAGAGCAAATCTGGGGAGAGAATTCACAGGAAACGACTCAGGAATCTTCAACTCTTCAGATGATGATAAGAGAAGAGGATGTCTCGCTGTTGATGCAATATGCAGACAGATTAGGGAAACACTTGGAGGTATTCTATCTTCTTTGGGATTCAGGACTATTTGCACTCGCAGAAGAACTGATCCAGACACACCCTGAGGTAGCAGAGCAACTCGGCGATCCTGCATACGAAGACACAGAAATCAATGAGTTCCGCGATCGTGCAAAACTGGCAAAATGGGGTTTGTGGGGAAAGAAAATGCCATTCCCTCCAACTGGAGCAGCCCGGTCAATAATGAATCGTTGGTTTGACAACGCCTTCGGCTGCTGCATCATCCTGACCGGACTAGATGGCCCAGAAAAAACAATGCTCGCTCATATGATGCACTGGCAATGCAGAAGAAAAAATATCGAACATATAGATTGCGCTTCGCTGGATGGCGATCCTCTTTCCCAGATCGAAAAATGCCAGTATGGAGGAACGGTCTTCCTCGATGGATTTGATTCACTTCCTTCGGAGTACCGTGGTAAGGTATTGCAAACGATCAACAAGAGAAAATTGCTAAAAGAAATCACAACGACCGAGGGGCAAGTGACTGATATTCTTGAACTCGATACGCTCTTCATCCTCGGGGTTGATCGACCACACCGTGGCCTGAATATCCACGGCTGGTCAGTTGATAGCAGTGACATTGGCACAAGGGGTTTTGTTTGTCCAGTTCCAAGCCTGAGGGAGCGCATTCAAGAACTACCATTGCTGACAAACCAGATTCTCCTCCGACTTGGGAAAACGAAACTGGATCAGACTCGCCATGAATTTGCCGATTGCTTACTCCGCTTCAATCACGAGACAGGTCCTCATGTCGAATCAAATTGGTTGCGGTACCAGGTATTCAAATGCGTGGAGGAATTTTCACCTGAATCTATAGAGAAATTTCAGAAAGCAGCACCGAAGCCGGATAAAAGCTCAACGTCAATCAAAACCCTAGAAACCGCCTCCGATACGCCAAACATCTTCCGGAAAGAGGGTGATTTTTGGCGTATAGCTTTTTCGGGTAAACAAGCTCCATTAATGAAAGATCTCAAAGGTCTTCAGTACATTCACTATCTGCTCAGTCATTCTAGCACTGATGGCGTTCCTATCCTTGAGTTGGTAGCAGGTGTCAATAAAAGCGAAAAAGCCAATACAACTGATCTATCAGGAGGAGATGTACGAAAGAAGAAAAAAGGAAGTGAATCGGATCCAGGCTATGGGCGAATAGAGGAAGAAGGCTTGAGAATCTCCTCAATGGCCAGCAATCAGGATATTATCGATTCTCACACCCGAATGGAAATTGGGAAAGAATTAAATGAACTTATGGATCAGAAGACGATTTATGTTGAAACTCAAAACTCCGAAGGCGAAGCCGAAATCGATGAAAAAATCCTACAACTGGAACAGTATTTAAAAAAGAATACCACCCTTACGGGAAAAAATAAAACGTACTCAGATGAGCAGGAAAAAGCACGAAAAGCTGTTAGCAATGCTTTTCACCATGTTATGAATAAAAAGATAAAGACAGATCTACCCGAACTGTATCAGCATCTATCGAAATATCTCAAGATCTCCAAGGTTTGCACGTACCGCCCTCCTCAGCCCATCCACTGGGGCTTCTAATAGTCCGACTTTCCTTCCATCCAAAAAATTGGTGCCGCTAGAAGGAATTTAGCGGTTCGCTAGCCGCAAACTAGCACGTTCACTGGTAGAGGAGTTTGATTACTAACCCTATACCAGGAGGTGCTACGTGGTAAAGTTCTATCTCATTGGTGCGGCAGCCCATCGCGCAGATCTATCCCCACAGACCGTCCGCGACTATTGTCGGCGAGGCCTAATAAGCCCCATCCGTGACAGCGCAGGCCGACGCCTTTTCACCGACGAAGATATTCGCCGGATTCGCGATATCTATCTCCAGCGCATAGCCAGGTTACCGGTATCCCAATGATAAATCCCCAGAAAAACGCAAAGGTTCTCCTCTGGAGGCATCGGAGAAGCAGGATCAAGCCAATCGTGGTCGCTTCCTATAATCCTGTCCTACTACTGGTATCTGCCTGCATTGCCCATCTACTAATCAACATCGTGGCATTGCTCGTAGGACTAACAACCACAGCCGAACAACGTGCCACGCTGACGAGGAAAGAAATGACCGAATCATACAATATAGAAATACAGCACCTCGGTGATCTACGCAGCTCTGGTCTCAACGACGAGACCATCAGAACGGCCGGTCTCTACTCGGCCAGCACCGACCAGGTCCGCAAAATACTGGGATTCAATGCGGGAGCAGGACTGGCATTCCCCTACCCTGCGATAGATGGCCTTCCACAATATATCCGCATTAAACCGGATGTTCCGCCAGTGCACAACGGCCATTCTGCAAAGTATTTGAGTGCCAGGGGCAGCACCAATCGCCTCTACGTTCCGGCAATAATAGCGGCAGATGATCTCCTGGATGTGAGCATCCCATTACTCATCACTGAGGGCGAGAAAAAGGCCCTGAGGGCTGCCCAGGATGGATTCTTGTGCATCGCGCTGTCGGGCGTCTGGAACTTCCGCACCCGCACCGAAAAAGGGCAAAGGCGGGTGCTGTCGGAGTTCAAACAGATCGAATGGGAAGGGCGGATAGTCTACATCGTTTTTGATTCCGATGCGGAGGAGAATGAAAACGTCCGCAAGGCGGAAAAAGCGCTGGCGCAGACGCTTGAGCGCTTCAATGCGGATGTGCGGATCGTGCGGCTGCCTCCAGGGGAGAATGGCGAGAAGGTCGACCTCGACGATTTTCTGATCGCCCAGAGTCCCGATGCCATGGAGAAGCTCATGGATGCGGCTGCTCCGCCTGGCGAATTGGCGAAGAAAGAAACGTCCGATTCTCAGGCCGCCCGCCTGGTGAAAATGGCCGAGGTCGAAACAGAGCTCTTTCACGATCAGTACGGTGCACCCTATGCGCGCATCCGGGCAGGTGATCATTACGAACTATGGCCGACCAAGAGCACAGCCTTCAAGGAATTTCTCGGACACCAATTTTATAAGGCCGAGGGGAAGGCCGCCAGTACGGCCACACTGACAGATGCTCTGAATGTCGTAAATGCAAGGGCCCGTTTCGATGGCCCAGAGGTAGAATTGCACAATCGGGCAGCACAGCTCGAGGGAGAACTCTGGTATGACCTGACGGACCAGGAGTGGCGCGCGGTGCGGATCACTCTGGATGGCTGGGAGATCGTGGCAGAGCCACCACTTCTGTTCCGGCGCTACGCCCATCATGCAGCGCAGGTGGGGCCAATCCAAAACGGGGATCTGGACTCGCTGTTTGAGTTCATATCGATCCGGGATGAAGACGCGAAGCTGCTGCTGAAGGTGTGGATGATCTCGTGCTTAATCCCGGATATCCCTCATCCAGTCCCTGTGCTTCACGGACCCCAGGGCAGCGGGAAGAGCTCGACATTCAAATATCTACGCCGCCTCATCGATCCGTCGGAACTAGAGACCCTGACCTTCCCGAGAAATTACAACGAGTTGGTGCAGAAGTTGAGCCATAATTGGGTAGCACTCTTCGATAATGTAGACATCCTGCACCCATGGCAATCGGATGCTCTGTGCCGAGCAGTGACGGGCGAGGGTTTCGCCAAGCGCCAACTGTTCACCGACGACGAGGATATCCTCTATCGCTTCCGTCGCTGTATCGGCTTGAACGGGATCAACGTAGCGGCCACCCGCGCCGACCTGCTGGATCGGGCTCTCCTCATCGGTCTGGAGCGGATCTCTCCTGATCATCGACGCACCGAGCGAGAACTGGAGCACGCCTTCAACCAGGCTCGGCCTGCGCTTCTGGGGGCCATGTTCAATGCCCTGGCCAAAGCCATGCAGATCGAACCGGAGATACAGTTGGTGAAATTGCCCCGCATGGCTGATTTCGCGCGGTGGGGATGCGCCATCGCCGTGGCGCTGGGTCATTCCCAGGACGATTTCCTGACCGCCTACAACAGCAATCAAGAACTCCAGAACACAGAGGCGCTCGAAGCGCATCCGCTGGCTGCGGCCGTGGTGGCACTGATAGAAGAAAACAATGCCATCACAGCCCAGCCCCAGGATCTGCTCAACGAACTGACCCAGGTGGCGGAACAGATGCATATGGATACCAAGGATCGCCTCTGGCCAAAATCTCCAAATGCGCTGAGCCGCCGCTTACGGGAGGTGAAAACCAACCTGGCGAACGCCGGCATCGATATGGAGATGGGGAAAACCACAGGCCGTGGCTCGCAGAGCCGCAAGGTAATTTCCCTGACGAACATGAAGACCGCCGAAGAAATCGACAACATCGACAACATCGACAGACAAGCCTTCAAGTCATTGAAAAATAAAGATGGCGCGTCTGTCGCTTTGGGAACGGATAAAGATGCGTCTGTCGATGTCCAACCACAAACCGACACCATGGCGATTATGATGATGGGATCTAAGTCCAGCAAAAACAACGGCGGTGTCGAGACTGTCGATGTTGTCGATAAAATACCGTCCGTGAAACCCGATAACCTCAGAAAGATAGTGCTGTGATACAGTCGATTCAGAAACTCGAAGAGCTGGCCTACAGGATCAAGATCGACGAGGAAGAGGTCCAGTTGATTTACGTCGGCGTGGATGATCCCGACGAAGGACAAATGGCACCGCTGGTTGATCTTCTACGGGCCCAGAAGCAGGCCGTCCTTGAGTGGGCCAGGAGATCCGAGGACCGGGTGAGTACCTTGGAGCGGGGCATCCTGGCCGCACGTGACTTGCGGGATCTGGACGTGGTCGTCGATGCCCTGAACAGCACCCACGATCGACGAGAGATAACCCAGCAGACCTGTGAGCAACTGGCCGAGTGGGCGGTCAAACGTAGCCACCATCTCCCCGAAAAAGCAGATGCCAGTGCAGGAAGCATCGTCTGGGCGGAGAGTCTCACCGGCACTCTGGCGTCTCCCGAGGAAAGTTGCTCGTGCTGTGGACAGGATCGGTGGTGGCAAAAAGGAAATCAGCGCATCTGCGCTGTCTGCCACCCGAAACCGGGTCGGGCGGACCAAGACCGATCTACTGAGAGGAGGTGATGCCCTTGCTTGTGCTATAGTCGAATTTCGCCAATGCACGCGCCAGGCGGCGCAGAGCGTGAGGATATTGCAGAAAAAAAGCCGCCAAAGGGTAGGAGCCCAATGACGGCACACATACATAGCAAAAGACGTCTCTCAAACGCCTTTCAAAGGAAAGATAAAATGGATAACACCGATTATCAAATCGAAGATTACTCCTTCGAGTTCGAGGAGAAGGAATGGGAACTGCATCCCGAGGGCGGTTTCGAAGGTCGCATCGTCGAAGTCAGGGATCTGGGTGAGGTGGAGACCTCGTATGGGGTGAAACGCAAGATCCAGGTCCGCATCGAGTCAGACACCGAATGCATGTCCGATGGCGATCCATTCAGCGCTTTTATGCGCGTGAACGTCACCGGCTGCTCGCCGAAGTCCAGACTCTTCAAACTGCGCAAGGCCGTGCTGGGTCGTGACCTGATGAAAGAAGAACGACTGCGATTACGACCCGGCGAACTGGAGGGGAAGCGTATCGGCTACCAGATCGTCCACAGCGAAGACAAAGAGGGACGCATGTGGGCGAATGTCGAGACGGTATGGCCTGTGAAAAAAAAAGACGAGGCGAACGAAGAAGTGCCCTTCTAGGGGATCTGTAGGCGAGGGGCGGTGGTGCCACCGCCCCTCGCCATAATGAATCTTTGATCTACAATAAACCGCGCAAGCGGGGCAATCGAGAAAGTGTAACACAAGGGGGACCAAAATGGCATGGGAGAGACGCCAGCACGGCGGGCTCTACTACACGCGCAGCAGGCGTGTCGGAGGAAGGGTTCATCGAGAATATATCGGCGGCGGCGAATGGGGAGCAGCAATGGCCGCCATCGACGAGGCCGACCGGTCGAGGCGGGAATCAGAACGAGTCCGATGGCAAGAAGAACTAGAAAAACTCGGGAAAATCGATCTCGATTTCGAGGAGTGGGATACTATCTGCGTCCTCTTGATGAAGGATGCTCTGGAGATCGCCGGATTCCATCAACACCACCGAGGCGAATGGCGCAGATGTCGAGAGGAAAAAGGAGAAGAGACCTCATGACGGATATTGATAGAGAACAACTCGCCGCGCTGTCAAAAGCTATCGACAGATTGACAAAACCAAAAAAAGAGCTGGAGAAGGACTTACCCGAAGTGAAGGAACTGGAGAACGCCAACCCCGAGACTCGGGGGGAAATCCTCCTCCAGGTTGGAGACTGGGGGCGGCGAACCCAATCGGCCTGGATGCGGAGGCTGTCCGAGGGCGTGGAGACAAACCAAACAGGCTTGAACGCTAAGATAGAGCAGATGAGGAAAGAATTGGGAGGCCCTGCCCCTTCACCCCTTGAGCAGATGCTGGTGGAACGCATCATCTGCTGCTGGCTGCAGGTAAATGAAGCGGACCGCAGCTTCCGAACGCGTGAAGGGGGCGGCACCCTGGCTCAGGGTGAATACTGGCAACGCCGCCTCGATCGGGCACATCGCCGCTTTTTGCAGTCGATTAAGGCACTGGCCCAGATCAGAAAACTCCTCGGTCCCAATGTCCAAGTGAATGTGGCAGAAAAGCAGATCAACATTATGGACGTCGGCGCAACGAGAAAAGAAGGAAGTGAATCGACCTCGCACCCGGATGATGTAGAGAAGAAGGTTCGGGAGCAAATTCGTGCGATAAACCCCGAAAATGAATAAACACACAACTCTCATAGAGGAGGATACTCACATTATGGAAGACAGGAATCATGATCTTGCATCTGTTGATTCAGATAACCTTGATGGATCGGGGGATCTACCCGGTATTATTGTGCTCCTTGGCGAACTTAAACCGAGCGCAATTATCACGGAAGAGGGTGCAGCTCGCCTATTCAACCGCCACGTCGCCAGCGTGAAACGCGCCGTGCAGCGTGGGGAACTACCACCCCCTTGTCGCTTGTTCGGTGGTAATGCGTGGACTGCGGGGGCCATCGTCCAGCATATCGAAAAGCGATTGGATCAGGCCGCTCAGGAGGCCAAACGCGAAGCCGATAAGATCGCGCGACTATCTCCTTGACTTTTACAACTTGCAAAAGTAATATAAAGGTATGGCAAAGAGGAGAAGCAAAGCTCAGCTCGCAGCGGACAAACTGCGTACGGGTAGACCCCCAAAACGACCTGAAGAAAAACAAAACGAACAGGTCACGGTCTATCTGACCAGAAGCGAGCGCGAGAAACTTGAGAAGCAGGCACGCAAAGAGGGGATACCTCTGGCATCTTTGATCATGCGCCCCTGGCGCGAGGAAGAGAAATAGATATGGCTGGCGTCAAAAGCAAACCGACCAAAGGTGGCCTCTATCAGGCGTGGTTTGTCGACTACACTGGCAAGAAGAAATACTTCACGATGCGCAGCAAGGCAGATGCTCAGCGGAAAGCGCAACGCCTGGAGGATGAACACCAAGAGATCCGCAAAGGCTTGCGCCCACCGCCCGACTCCTCTGCCAGGCATCGGAAGCGGCCCTGCAGCGAGGTAATGACGGAATACCTGGCCTGGGGAGAAGCACAGGGAGGAAGAGGTGGAAGACCGTGGGGAAAGACGCACGCACGGATGCGAAGGAGCCATCTGGAATGGTGGCAGGAGTGTCTGGGTTTAGAGACGCTGAGCGATCTCTACGGGATGCTGCCACGCGCTGAGAAAGAGCTGCGTGGGCTACAGCGGAAAGGGCGAGCGGGAAAGACCATCGCCAACTATGCTGAAGCTCTGGGCGCATTCTGCGATTGGTGCAAGCAGCGGGGATATCTGGCAGAAGATCCCCTGGAAGGACTGGCTGCGTTTGATACTACTCCCCAGACTCACCGCCGTGCGATGACCATTGAAGAGATGACCTGTCTCCTCAATGCCTGTCCTGTTCACCGCCGCTTGCTCTACGAAACAGCTTTCAATTCGGGACTGCGCGCCAATGAACTCCGCAATCTGAGCGTGGGTGATTTGGACACAGAGCGCGGCGGACTACACCTGGATGCAGCATGGACGAAGAATCGGAAACCCGGCTTTCAGCGCCTTCCCGAGTGGCTCGTAGAACGGCTGACAATCTTTGCTGAATCTGGCGAAGCCAGACGCCAGTATAAGCTCTCCTACGCCCGGAAGGATACCAGATTGGATATGCCGAAGAATCCCCTCCTCTACGTCCCGTCGAATACTTCTCGCGCATTCGACAAAGATCTGGAGAACGCAAAGCTCCCCAAACACGCTCCTGGCGGAAAACTCGATTTCCATGCCTGTCGCACGGCCTACATCAATCTGGTGATCGACAGCGGTGTCACCGTCAAGGAGGCCCAGGAACTAGCGCGGCATTCCACGCCCGAGCTAACAATGAATATCTATGGCCGTGCGAACGAAGAGCGTTTGGCCGCCGCCGTAGAGCGGGTCGGTGAAGCCCTGAAACCCACGGAGGGAGTACCAGGGGAGTACCGGCAGGCAGTCGGCGCCGAAACAGAAAGCGCAACCCTCATAAAAACAGAAGGTTGCGCTTCTCAAAAATGGTGGAGGCGGCGGGATTCGAACCCGCGTCCGAAAGTAGTTCCATCCAGATTACTACGTGCGTAGTCAGTTTTCAAGTCTCGCCCCACGCGGTGCCAACTGACAGGGGCCGCGCAGCGCCAGTCCAGTTGAGTTTCGCCCTCACCCCCCGGACATGAGATCGGGCTAGCCTGCATAAGATGACACCAGTGCCAGCCGTGCAGGCGCAACTGGCACCGGTGGGCTACCTAGTTTTGGCTAGGCGGCCATCGCGTAATCGTAATCGTTCGCGTTTAAAAGGTTTCCCGCTTTTTAACGAGGCTTCGGGGACCTCGGCACGCAATCTAAACTTCTCTACCCCCGTCGAAACCAGAGTCGCCCCCAAAAGGGTTTTTCAAAGCCAGGGGTGGAACACGATTGAATATAGAAGTCGCGCTTCACTTTGTCAATACAATTATATCTCTTTAAAATACAAATATTTACATTCTTACTAAAAATTCTTGCATGCGCTTTTATAGCTGTCCGGCGATCATCTCACTCAACGGCAACGCCGTTGCCTTCTCCGCAATTTTATACCGCTCCCCTCCGGGATATACGACCCATAGATGCTCCAACTCCAAATCTGCAATGGCGTTTCGCATCGATTTTGTCGGTCTGGGCGCGTCCGCAAATTTGCATTCGAGTCCCCAATTTTGGCCCTTGTTCTGCCAGAAGAGATCCACCTCCGCACCAGCGTGCGTGCGCCAGAAATACAGCTCCCGATCGCTCTCGCCGATCGCCTGACAGGCACACTCCAGAGCGAATCCCTCCCACGAAGCCCCCAGCTTATTGTGAGAGAGCAACTGTTCCGCGGTTTCGATCGACTGTAGAGAGTGGAAAATCCCCGCATCTTTCAGATAGACCTTGGGACTCTTGACCAATCGTTTGCCTATATTGACGTGCCATGGCTGCAGCACTCGCACCATAAAAGTCCCCTCGAGCAGATCGATATAGCGTCGCACCGTCATATCGGAAACGCCAAAGCTGCGGGCGAATTCGGCGTAGTTCATGAGCTGGCCGTGGTAGTGGCTCAGCATAGTCCAGAACCTCCGAAGCGTGCTCGCCGGAATGTCGAAACCCAGCTGTGGAATATCCCGCTCCAAAAATGTGCTGATAAAACTCTCGCGCCAGCGGTTGCTGGTTTCATCCGTATCGGCCAGATAGGATCTGGGAAAACCGCCGCGCAGCCATAACTGTCTGGTGTGATCTCCGCCCACATCATCGACGCGAAATCCGCTCAGATGGTAATAGGCTATCCGCCCCGCCAGCGACTCACTGCTCTGCTTGATCAGATCTCTGGAGGCACTGCCAAGGATGAGATATCTCTGCTCCGAACGCGTATCAGTCAGATATCTGAGCAGCGGAAAAAGCTCTGGAGACCGCTGAATCTCATCTATGACGATCAGCCCCTGTAGATCCTCCAATGCCAGCTGAGGATTCTCCAAACGGGCCAGATCCCGGGGATTCTCCAAATCGAAAAAGTGATCCACAGCCAACTGCCTGGCTAGGGTCGTCTTGCCGCACTGCCTGGGTCCCAGGATGGCGGTCACCGGGAATTGTGCGAGCAACTCTTCGAGCTTCTGGAGATCGATCTTGCGGGGAATCAGCATAAGTTTGCCTGCATTGGGGTATTTTCCTTGAAATATCATAACTAGACGATGATATTTCAAGGAAAATACTCTCCGAAAACAAAAAAAGAGAGATGCCAAATCACATCTCTCTCAAAAGCCAGACGCAAAATCCGGAAATATTCGCCCAAAATTACGAGAACTCTCTGGACAAATTTAACATTCGATATCAAATTTGTCCGCTCAAACACCATCCAATAGACAAAAAACGAGGGATGCGGCATCCGCACCCCCCGCCTATCACTTCGCCAGCGTCGCCGCTTACCGCTGCACCTGCGTCACATCCCGCACCGCACCCTGAGCCGCGCTGGTGGTCAATGCCGCGTACGCCTGCAGCGCCGCCGACACCACCCGCTTCCGCTTGCGCGGCTTGTACGCCTCGGCCCCCAGCGCTTCCATCCGCTGCCGCCGCTCCGCCAGCTCCTCGTCCGACACCTTCACTTCGAGAATCCGATTCGGGATGTCGATGCGGACGATATCCCCCTCTTCGACCAGGGCGATGGCGCCTCCCTCGGCCGCCTCGGGCGACATGTGGCCGATCGACAGACCGCTGGTGCCGCCGCTGAAACGGCCATCGGTCAGCAGCGCGCACTCTTTGCCCAGGTGCCGTGACTTGATGTACGACGTCGGATAGAGCATCTCCTGCATCCCCGGCCCCCCCTTCGGTCCCTCATAGCGGATCACCACCACATCCCCCGCTTTGACCCGGTCGCCCAGAATCCCCTCGCACGCCTCCTCCTGCGACTCGAAGATTTTGGCCGGCCCCTCGAAAACCCAGATCGACTCATCCACCCCCGCCGTCTTCACGATGCAGCCGTCTTCGGCGATATTCCCGTAGAGCACCGCCAGGCCGCCGTCCTGCGAATAGGCGTGCTCCACCGAGCGAATGCAGCCGTTTTCCGCGTCCGCATCCGCCTCCTCGAAATAGCTCTCCTGCGTAAACGCCTGACTGCTGGGCACATTGCCCGGAGCAGCCAGACTCCGCTTGCGCGCAAATTCACTCAGACTGTCCGAACCGGCGCGGATATCGTTCTCGGCGATCACCTCGCCCAGACTCTTGCCCACCACCGTGCGCGTGTCCGGATTGATCTTGCCTCCCCGCAGCAACTCGCCCAAAATGGAGGCGATGCCGCCGGCGTGGGCCACATCCTCCACGTGATATTTCTCCGTCGACGGCGCCACCTTGCAGACACAGGGGACCTGGCGCGACAGACGATCGATGTCGGCCATGGTGAAGTCCACCTCCGCCTCGCGCGCCAAAGCCAGCAGATGCAGCACCGTGTTGGTCGAACCGCCCATAGCGATATCGAGCGTCATCGCATTCTCAAACGCCTCGAACGTCGCAATACTGCGCGGCAGCACCGAGGCGTCCCCCTCCAGATAGTGCGACTTGGCCATCTCCACGATCCGCTTGGCCGCCATCTCGAACAATTCCCAGCGCAGGGCGTGGGTCGCCAGGATCGTGCCGTTGCCCGGCAGCGCCAGACCGATCGCCTCGCTCAGGCAGTTCATGCTGTTGGCCGTGAACATCCCCGAGCAGGAGCCGCAGGTCGGACAGGCCGACGCCTCCATCTCCTCCACATCCGCATCGCTGACCGACTCGTCCCCGGCGGCGATCATCGGGTTGATCAGATCCAGCTTGGCCGCACCCGAAGAGAGCTGCGTCTTGCCCGCCTCCATCGGTCCGCCCGAAACAAAGATCGTCGGAATGTTGAGGCGCAGCGCCGCCATCTGCATCCCCGGCGTGATCTTGTCGCAATTGGAAATGCAGATCAGCGCGTCCGCCTTGTGCGCCTCCACCATGTACTCGACGCTGTCGGCGATCAGCTCCCGGCTCGGCAGCGAGTAGAGCATGCCGTCGTGCCCCATGGCAATGCCGTCGTCCACCGCGATCGAGTTGAACTCCACCCCGAACCCGCCGTTGGCGTCGATCACCTGTTTGACCTTCTGGCCGATCGGATGCAGATGCACGTGCCCCGGCACAAACTGGGTGAACGAATTGGCAATGGCGATGATCGGCTTCTGGAAATCCTCCGTTTTCATACCCGTGGCGCGCCATAAAGACCTCGCCCCGGCCATCCTCCGCCCCTGAGTGGTGATGCTGCTGCGAAACTGTCTCTTGGCCATTTCAATCTCCTCTAAAGGACTGAATACAGAATAACTCAGTCGATTTGGATTTCTATCAGCTCTCAGAACTACCCCAAATTGGCGGAATCCTTGAATTCTCAGTCCTAAAAGGCCTGACCGATGGAGAAATAAATCCTCCGTCGCTGTTTTTTATCGAATCCGTCGTTGAATGCCAGGTCGAGACGAAAGGGGAAACCGACCACGTAGCGCAGCCCCAATCCGTATCCGTCCACCATGCCCGATCCCTCAAAAATATCGGCAGGTTTAATATCGCCGGTATGGCGCCAGACCCTGGCCCGGTCCCAAAACCCCACTATTCCGAACGCCTTTGCCTGAAAGCGCAGCTCGGCGCGCAGGTTGAGGCCGGTCCGCCCGCCGCCGATCGCCTGGATATCGTTGCGATCCACCCCGCGCAAACTCCCCTCACCGCCGTACTCCTTCCAGTAGACCCGGGGCAGCGCCCGTCCCTTGCGCAGCGAGGCGGTCTGCCCGACCTGCGCGGCCACCGCCAGAACGAAGTAATCCGACAGTGGCTGGTACCGGCGCACCTCCATCTCGCCGTCCAGCACGTAGGTCGAGCGCGACCCCAGCTTGATGGCGTAGAGCCCACTCAGCCGTAAAAAAGCACCCCGCGTCGGCGAGATCTGGTTGTCGCGTGAGTCCCGCAAAAACTCAGTGGTGAAGTTGATCGAACGCGAGCGGTCGGTCAGGATCTCGCGCCACACAGAGTCGACTTCGATCTCCCCTTCGCTGTAGTCGATGAAAGTATCCTCTCCCTCTCCCTCCTCTGCCCCACCGTCATCATCGTCGAAGAAATCATCGTCATCAAAGAAGTCGTCATCCCCAAATAGATCATCACCCCCGTCATCCCCATCGGAAAAATCATCTTCGCCGAAAAAATCATCATCCCCAAACAGGTCGTCATCATCAAACGAATCGTCTCCGTCGATCTCGTCTCCCGTCGATTCGGCAAATTCATAGCTGGGTGTGTAATCAATCTTGCCATCCCTTTCGGGCTGGGTGCGTGCCCGGGTCCAATTGATGGCGAACTGCGCCTGATAGATCTCCCCCCAGCTCTTAGTGAGGGAGCTCGAAATCTCCCACAATCGCTGGATCGAGCGGAAATCATAGGCGATCGTATTGATGTACTCCCGCGCCGTCGACTCCCCCCCGAATAATAACAATCCCTCCAGTACCGAATCGTTGGTGGTCAACAACTCAAACTGAAGCGGATCGTTGGCATCGGCGAGGAGTTCAGTCCGACTCCACTCGTCGGAGATGCCGGTCGACAGAGTCAGATCCGCTCCGGTGCGCATCAGATCCCGCTCGGTAAAAAATACCGTACCCCCCTGGAGCGGCTTTCCCCAGCTGGCGTTGAGCCCCAGTCGCGCCCCTCGTCCCAGCCAGTTGCGGTGCTCGATGAGACCGGAGATTCTGGGCTCGGTCCGGCTCTCGGCGACGTTGACGAAGACGTTGCTGCTGACGCCGATGTACTTCCGCTCCTGAAGGCGGATATGGACTGGTTGCAGACTGTCTGCATCGCCAGTACCCGGCGTCGAAAAAAAGACCGAGCGGAACAATCCGGTGCGCGCCAGCATATTGCGGCTGCGCGCCAGCTCCTCCGGGTTATATAAATCCCCCCGATCGAAAGTCAAGTACCCCCGGATCAATTTCTTCCGAGTGAGCAACTCTTCTTCATCCTCGACGACGATCTCTCCAAACTGCATCCTGCGACCCGGGTCGATCCTATAGATCACTTCCGCGCTGTAATCTTCGGGATGATCCTTCCACTCGTTGTGCACGGTGGCGTGCGGGTACCCCTGCTGATTGAAAAAGACCTGCAGATTGAGTTCTCCCTCCAGCACCTCACCGTAGTTCAGATCGTCGCCCGAACGCAGATTCACCAGACTCCCCAGGAACGTCGAGTCGAAGGGAGCACCGCCCAAAATCCGCACCCTCTCGACTGTCCATTTCTCGCCGCTGTCGAGCTCGATAGCGATATGCAGGCGATCCCTTTTATCCACCGCTAACCGCTTGCTGGTGATCTCAGCCTCCCTGTACCCCTTGCCGCGATAGAGATTGACCACCGCGGCCAGATCGCTGTTGAAGAATCGACGACTGAAGCGCTTTCCCTCCTGAATCCGCATCGCACTGCGCAACTCCTTGTTGAGCAGTGCCTTGTCTTTTTCGTAGATGAAGCGGATGCGCTCTACCCGCTTGCCGTCCGCATCGCGCACCGAGACGACCTGCTCTTCCTGGGCACACAGAGGACCGGCCAGAACCGCCGTCAACATCAGTAAGATTCTCAGCAGAACCATTCAGAAATCCTTCTTCAGACCGATGCCCAGACCGTAGCGCTCTTCCTTGCTATGCGCTACCCCGGTCAGGGTCAGAAAAGACTTGAGCTTGTGCTCCACGCGCACCTCACCAGAGGACATATTGCGCAGGGCCGCCTCGTATCGCACCCAAAGCGGCAATGGCAGCTCGTCGAAATACCGCCCCATGCGCACAGATAGCTCTTTAGCGGTTTCGACCGTCGTGCCCGTCGGCAGTACCGTAAACTCGTCCAGGCCGATCTTCTCTACTTTTTTGCTCAGCAGTTGGCCGGTGGCCGCTCCCAGAGCAGCGTTCCTGCTCTTATCCTCAATTGGCGAATCAGAGGAAGCCAGACCAAAAGCCAGTAAGCGAAAAATATCGTTAAAATCGAGCGCAGGATCCGATGAAAACATCGGGGCGACCGTCAGCGCCGGTCCCTGAATACTCATCGTCACCGCGTGCTCAATATCCAGATCTCCGGCCATAATCTTACAGGTGGCGGCCACGTCCACCTCCGGATTCAAGATCAGCGGATCGTACGCCACATCCAGAATGGAGCGCGTCGGCACCAGACTGTTGAGCACGATCAGACCTTTCTCGAACTCGAACTGCCGATTGAGGATGAACACCTGCCCCTCACCCACCTCCATATCCCCCTGAAAAATCGGCTTGTAGAACGTGCCGCCGATATCGATCGCCCCCGAGATCTCCATCTCGGCAAGCTCGCTGTCGATCTCCAGATTGCGGATATCGACGAACACCTCCAGCTCCATATTCTCCAGAAACTCATCCCTCAGCGTCGGCGGTGGCGGTGGTACCGGGGGCGAATTGAGTGTGACCAGCACCGGCTCCGCCTTCGGGCGTTTCAGACGCACATCGCCAGACAGTCTGGAAGCCGAGGAACGCCCCTCGAGTGCGAGCGCGATGTCAATATCCGACGCATCGAAGATCTCTTCGAATTTGAACGCCAATCCCTTGGTCTCCAGCCGCACCGCAAAACCAGTATCTTCGAAATCGGCCAAATCGATATGCCCCGAAAGCTCCATCCTCCCGTTCTTCCCATCGGCCGGACTAATGAATTCTCTCAGTTCCCCGCGTCGACCGTTGAACACCAGCTTCCCCTGTGGGAAACGATACGTCGGCTGGACGTCGAGCAGGGCGAACGCCAGATTCTCCACCCCCACGTGTCCGTCCAGCGCCATCGTCTCCCCCAGACCATCCACCCGCAAATCGGCGCTGAGCAATCCGTCCAGATGATCCAGATCCGCCATCCTGTTGGCGAAAACAGAGAGACTGACTCCCTCTGAAAAGAGGTGCAACCAGCCCCGTTCGTAGTCGATTTGCCCCTGCTCCCACACCCAGGGCAGCTCGCCGCGCACCGTCAGGCTGTCTGCATTCGGCGTCGTCCAGCTCCCCTGCAGCCGTCCCCCTTCCTCATCCCCCTCCAGCCGAGCCTGAATTCTGCCCAGCTCTGCGGTCTCCATCTGGAGCGCAACCCGGATATCCGGCTGTTGCAAACTGCCACCGATCAGCGCACGGCCGCTGACCATCCCCTCCGGCCCGTCGAAAACGAGCAGATCCAGCTCTTCCAGATCCAGCGTCAGTTCCGAAGCAGACCCGCTCTGCAGCAGACCCTCCAGAGTCAGGCGACCAGCGGAGCGAAACTGTTTCACATCCCGATCATAGCGCTCCAACTGCACCTGCAAACCGCGCAGATCCAGCCGATCCTCCTCCAGCAACAGATTGCCGCCCGGCGTCATGCCCAAAATCAGGCTATCCCCCTCCACTTCTGTCTCGAACCCCATCCCGTGGAAGGTGACGCCGCCCCGCACATCCTGCCAGGTCAACGACGAATCCAGCCGCGCCAGCGGCACCGCAAGCGCCCCTTCCACATCCAGCCAGCCACGTGCCGGCTGCCCCATGGCATAGGTAAACAGCGCTCCCAGATCCGCTTTCTCAACGGCAAAATAAAAATGCACGACCCCGCTGGTCGCATCCGTTATCCCCTGCAACAACGGCTCTGCCGGCGCATTCAGCCCCATCTCTACGACCGCATCCGGCAGCTCCCCCTGAAACAGCTCTATCTTCAGATCCAGGCTATCGCGCAAGGCCAGCTGCACCCGTGCATCCCCCACCTCCAGCGTATCCAGCCGAATCCGACGTAGATTCAGCTCGCTCTCGAGCTGCGGCCGCTCCAGCGTTCCCTCCAACCTCACTTCCCCTTCCCCCTCCAATCCCAGATCTCCCGCCAGCGAGCCCACATCGAGAGCGGGTAGGATCATCCCCACACCCAGACTATCCCCCACCACGCCTCCGGTGATGTTCAGCGGCCCTACCGGCGTCTGCAGCTCCATGCGCTCAAAACGCAGATGCCCATCTTCGTAAGCCATTTCGATCGGCTGCCGCGCACTCACCGTCCACTCTCCCTGACGAAGACGCATCTGCTCCAGCGCCAGCCGCCCTTCCCCCTTCTCCAGATGTTCCAGATCGCTCCGCCAGGCGAAATTCCCGGTGAGACCGATCGCCTCCTCCAACCCCAGAGAATCGCGGGCGCCGCTGTAGATAATGGCTCCGTCAAAAACCGCATCGACCGCCAGTGCGCCGATCGTATCGACCTGCGCTTCGATCGACAAACCACTGCCCTCCAGCGCACAGCTGGCGATCCCATCCCGGTAGTCCAACTGCAGTTCCACAGATCCAGTGCGCCAATCTCCGTACGCGGCACCGGGAATCTCAAAACGGCTGGTCAGATACAGTCCGCCAATATCCAGTGCCCCTCCCCCCCGCGCCTGCCCCTGCACGCTGCCACCTACTTCCGCAGCGAGACGATCGAACGCCAGAGGTGCCAGGGAGCTGACCAGAGAATCCACCTCCCCATCGACCAGATCCAAACCCAAACCCAGCTGCAGCAGCTCCTCCTCCAGCGTCAGCCGAGCCTCTAAAAAACGGTTCTCCAGCAGCTCCAGATCCACTACCAGTTCCCCAAAGCGCGCGCCGATCTCTCCCGGAAGATGGGGCGTCATCAGGCGCACCTGGAGAGAATCCGGCCGGATGCGCCCTTCGATTGCTACGGGCGCCACCTCAAAATCCACGAGTGACTCCGCCCGCAGTTCTCCCGCGATCTCCAAATCGTAGGATCTCACCTGCGGCACCTCTTCCGGCTCCACCTCTCCGACAGCCCTCAGATCCAGCACCACCGAATGCAGTTCGATTCGGGTGTTCCCATCGGCCCGATGCTCCCCCTCCAGACGCACGTCGACCCGCTTACCCGGCAGCAATTCCAGCTGGCGCTGCGTCAGCGTCGTCTCCACATCGTAGCGGCGATCTCTCAAATTGAGCGCTGCACTCAATTTCCCTTCCAGCACCCCGGCCTCTACCCCTTCGGCCAATCCCGACCAATCGAGTTCTCGAATTACCAGTCCCGCCGTTAAGCTATCGGCCGCCAGCAAGTACTCCCCTACTCCCTCTAGCGATCCACCGAGCATATCGATCCGCAAAGAGTCGACCACTGCCCGTTCTTCATCGATATCGATATCGACCATCAGCGCCACGGTCTGCAGTTGGGGATGAACCACTTCTCCCCCGATCGTCCCCCGCAGTGCCAGCGGCTGCAGATCTCCCGCTCCTTCGACGACGATTCCCGCTCCCAATTCCCCACTTTCCGCCTCCAACTCCAGCTCTCCCTGGAGACCAAAAGACATGCCGGGCGTCAGCGAACAGTATCCGCTTATCCCCGCTTCCAACCTCAATGTATCCACTACCACCTTCGCCGCCAGAGAATCGATCCGCACCCGTGCAGGACTCAGCTGCAGCGCTGCCTCTACTCCTCCCTGCACCTCCATTCCTCCAGGTTCGACCAGGGAAAAGCGGGGCAGTACCAACGTCAATTCCCCCAGCGTATCGCCCGTGGCGAAATAGCGCACGTCGAAATCGCCCACCTCCAAATTCCGCTCTTCAACCGGCCACGCCACACTCAGCCGCCCCGCCTCGATCTCCACATCGGGCAAATACTCCACGGGCAGACGGATCATCCCGGTATCTGCTTCAACAGCTACTTCCTCTTCCACAGATTCCGGCTTCAGTTCGACGCGCACCACCGGTTGTATCACCTTGACCGCGTAAGCCCACGGCTCAATCTCCACCCGCTCGACCGCTGCGGAAACCCCCGCGCTCTCGCCGACTGCTCGCACCTCCTCCAGAGAAAATCCACCGAGAAGCACCCCTCGATGAGATCCCACGCTTAGTGCCCATCCCTCCCCCTCGGCCAGATGACAGAGCAGACGGGTGAGCGCCCACGGCCCCACCGGGCTGACCAGCGCCAGTAGAAAAAACAGTCCACTCCCGATCAGCAGCAGACGGAGTAAAAGCTTTCGCCCCCTGGTCATTCCCCTTTGACCTTGGTGAGTGCTCTGGATACGCCGAACACCGAATCCGGCAGTGTGGAAGTCATCAGGCTTTTGACCTGGCGTTCGAGGCGAAAGACCTCGGTTTCTCCCTTCTTACTCGGACGCACCACCGAAGCCCGTATGGTCGAACGCATGACGAACCCTTCCAGAGCGTTGAGTTCGGATTCCAGCTGATCGTAGTCTTCAACCGTCTCCCGGAGCTGCTCCAGACCGCCGCCGATCAGCGGCGGATAAGAGGTTTTCGCCGTCTGCAAATTCTGAAAAGCCTTGATCTCCTTGTAACCCGGGAAATCCCTGGCCACCCAGGCATCGTAGGTGTACCGATTTTCACGCCGGACCTTTTTGGTCTTGGGATCGAAGTAGCGGGCGCGCATCTGGGCGACCACCCGCTTGCACAGCACCCCGGCGATGCGCGTCGTGTCCCCCGGCTCCTTGACCGCAAAGCCGATCTTCGGATTGGTGGAGGCCGCCTTTTTGGCCACCTTTTTGGCCGCCGGCGGAATCTTCGTCTGCACGAAAGTCTGGGCGTCCAGATCGATCTCGTAGACCTCGTTCTTGTCCAGGCGGAGGATGGTGCTGGAGAGGAGCGGCTGTCCCTGATCCCGCAGCGCCTTGACCGTCTTCTTGTCCGCCTCGATGCTGTTTTCCCGCTTCTGCTGCTTCCCCTTGATGTAGACCTTGCTGGTGGTCTTGCGCGCCCCCGTCTTTTTTGCCCCGAATCCGGGATTGACGATCTCCTCCACGAAATACACATCCGCCCTGCTGGCCACCACACCGATCATCAGCGCTACAGCGGCAAACAGTAGTTTCATAACATCCTCCTCGACCGATTTATCTTCTGTTCTGCTGGAATGTAATTGCCAATTTTTCGCAATAGGGCTATAAAAATACGGCTTTCTTGCATTGGACGACACTCTCTATTCGCTCTATTTTGTCTATCGACTCGTCAAATGCCAGAGAGCAGGAAGAGGCCACAATCCCCCAACCATTTTATCAGGAGTCGGCAGACCATGGCCAAAAAGAAAGCTGCGACAAAGAAAAAGACGCCCGCCAAGAAGAAAGTATCCCGCCGCAAAAAGGACGTCGTCACCACCGCCACAGTCACCCGCAACGGCCGGGAGATCGAGGTGCGCCAGCTCGCCATCACCGATCTGCAGCGCATCGACCGCTTCCGTCGGGCGGGATACGGAGGCAGCGTCTCCGATGCCCTCAACGGTTTGGGTGTGCAGGACACGATCTTCGCCGACCAATTCAAGCCGCTGCGCCAGGGCATGCAGCTGGTCGGCCGCGCCCTACCCATCAAACTCCACTCCCTGGTCCGCGGTGTGAACACCCCGGAACAGCAGCGCGAACAGCAGGAGAAATGGGAAGCCGAAGGCGGCCACCCCCAGAAGCGCATGATGCGCACCGTCGAAGAGATGGAGGACGGCACGATCCTCTGCTTCGACTGCGGCGGCGATATGCAGCCGGCCCACTTCGGCGAAATGAGCTGTCAGCTGGCCTATGCCCACGGCTGCCGCGGCATGCTGCTGGCCGGCAACTGCCGCGACACCCAGTACGTCCTCAAGATGCCCGACTTCCCGATGTACACCTTCGGCACCCGCCCAAACGCCTTTGGCGGCTGGGTCATCAACGAGGTCAACCGACCGATCTTCATGCCAGGACACATGACCCACTACGTCAGCGTCCTCCCCGGCGACTTCATCTTCGGCGACAACGACGGGGTACAGCTCATCCCCGGCGACCTGGTCGACGAGGTGCTGCTGCGCGTCGAGGCGACTTTCGAAAAAGAAAACGAGGAACGCGAGGCTCTGGCAAAGGGAATGCCGATCGACGAGGTGTACAAAGTCTTCGGCGTTCTGTAGATCGACTGCGCGAATCCGGCGACCGAGCTTTCGGAACAACCGGGCAGCCCCTCGATTCGTTTAGAGGTCCCGATACTCAGCGGCTTCCCTCGGGAAAGCCCCCGACATCGGGACCTCTATTTTTTGTGCATCGTGCAAAATCACATCCACGGTGCTATCCGCTCTACGGCCCTTTTCCCCCATCCTGACGCGCCTATTCGATCGACTCCGCCGCGTACCGGGACACTCGCACATTCTCCGACCAGTAGTCGGCCGGTAACCCCGCCTTGAGCTTCAGCTGGCGCACGAACAGCTCGGCCTCGGGCAGCGCCTCCCACACCGACGGCAGCAGCGTTCCCTTTCTACCCCCCTCCTCCAACAGCAATCCGTCCACCCCGGGCCGCACCTGGGCGAGAAAATCCTCCTCCGAAGTGAAGCGCATCTCCTCGGGAACAGTCAGCAGCGAAATGTGGATCTGCAACCCGTCCAGCTCCAGGCGCGACAGCGGCGGAAAGCGGGGATCCATAAAGGCGGCGGCGTGCGCGTTGTGGGCGACGTCCTCTACCAGCGGCCGCAGCGGCTGACAGGTTCCTATGCAGCCGCGCAGATCCCCCTCTTCTTTCCTCAACGTGACGAAGGTGGCACGCACTGGCCGCAGCTCCGCAACGTAATCCTCCGCTTTCACATTCATAGCTCGCCGATGCTCGACCCCGTAGGCCACCGCATCCCTGGCCACCTGCAGCAGCGTTTCCCTCTGCTCGTCCCCGAGCGAGGCGGTCTCAGACGACGACGTAAGATCCATATCCCACCACCTTATCGCGTGTCCTGGAAGTATCTCCCGAATTGCGCAGATCGACGTTCATCACCCGCAGCCCGCGCCGCCGGGCCACCAGCAGCAGGCCCTGAATGGGAATGCAGCCGCAGGCCCGATCCAATCTCAGCTTATCGGATTCCAGTTCCTCAATCGATCTGGAAGTCTCCCGATCGACCCGGCGCGCCACTTCGTAATCGTGGTAGTGACTCAGGTCCGAGCTGATCACGATCAGCGTCTCCTCTCCCCCCCACAGCAGCTCCAGCACCTCCGCCACCTCCTCGGGCGCGGCCTCTCCCACAACCAGCGGTACCAGGGAAAACTCCCCGGACAGCACCTCCTGCAAAAAGGGCAGCTGGACCTCCAGGCTGTGCTCCAACCCGTGGGCGACGCCATCCACTCGCACCTGCGGCAGGGCCAGCAGCTCGGCCGTCGCCTCCCGGTCCACCGCGATCATCCCCAGCGGACTGGCGAACTCCGTGGCCTCGGGCAGAGCCAGTCCGCGCACCGGCACCCGATGGGCGGGTCCCAGCAGCACCACCCGCCGGATCCGTTCCCCGTGAGAATACAGTCGCGCGTACGCCGTCCCTGCCACCGGACCGGAGTACACGTATCCGGCGTGCGGAACGATCAGCCCCTTGGGGGCGTCCTCATCGGAGACCGTTCCGTCGGCGTCGGAAGCCTGCAGATACCCACGCACCATCCCCCGGAGCTGATCCGGGTCTCCCGGATAGAACATGTCCGCGACTGCGGGCTGACGCACGCTGCCCATCTTCTCCTCCTGGCTTGTCGAGTCACAGCGGCTTGCTTTCCTTATTAATATATCCGTCTCGCGCCCAAATCGCGACGCCGAGAGCTTTTCGCCATGAACGATACCGCTGCCGCTCGCTACTGGCACCCACTCGCAGACGGGCGCATCCAGTGCGACCTCTGCCCCCGTTTCTGCCGCCTGCGCGACGGCCAGCGCGGCCTCTGCTTCGTCCGTGCCTGTCGGGATCAACGCCTGGTACTCACCACCTATGGGCGCTCCAGCGGCTTCTGCGTCGACCCGATCGAAAAGAAGCCGCTCAACCACTTTCTCCCGGGCACTCCCATCCTCTCCTTCGGCACCGCCGGCTGCAATCTGACCTGCCGCTTCTGCCAGAACTGGGACATCAGCAAATCGCGCCAGACCGATATTCTGGCCGATGAAGCCCGTCCCGAAAAGATCGCCGGTGCCGCCCGCCGACTCGGCTGCCGCAGCGTCGCCTTCACCTACAATGACCCGATCATCTTCCTCGAATACGCCGTCGACGTGGCGAGCGCCTGTCGCGAGTCGGGCATCAAAACCGTGGCCGTCACCGCCGGCGAGATCTGCCCCGAACCGCGCGCCGAATTCTTCGCCCACATGGACGCCGCCAACGTCGACCTCAAGGCATTCAACGAAGAATTCTACCGGAAAATCTGCGGCGGTTCTCTCCAGGTCGTGCTCGATAGTCTGGAATACCTGAAGAACGAGACCGAGGTCTGGTTCGAGCTGACCACCCTCCTGATCCCCGGCGAGAACGATGCCGACGCCGAATTGGAGGGGATGAGCCGCTGGGTGGTCGAACACCTCGGCCCCGACGTGCCGATGCACTTCACCGCCTTCCACCCCGACTGGAAGATGCTGGACAAACCTTCCACACCCCCTTCTACCCTGACCCGGGCCCGAGAGATCGCCCGTCGCAACGGCATCCATCACGCATATACCGGCAACGTCCACGACCCGGAGGGGAGCAGCACCTACTGCCACGCTTGCGGCAGCAAACTGATCGACCGCGACTGGTACACCCTGGGGGAATACCACCTGACCGACGACGGCCGCTGCCAGTCTTGCGGCGCGCTCTGCCCCGGCCGCTTCGACGGCCCCGCAGGCAATTGGGGAGCGCGCCGCCAGCCGGTCAGGCTCCGCGATTTCACCTGAAACCTTCTTCCGTTGACTTTGCCCATTTACTGGCTATAATAATCACATCAACCGTTTTATCGATCCACTCACAGGAGCGTTGAAAAATGTTCTTCGACCCACTGTATCTGATCATCATGGCGCCGACCTTCATCCTCTCCCTCGTCGCTCAATGGCTGGTAAAATCCCGCTACAAGACCTACTCCCAGTATGGGCTGAGTTCCGGCCACACCGGCGCCGATATCGCCCGCCAGATCCTGCGGGCCAACGGCATCGGCGATGTGTCCGTGGAGGAAACCGGCGGCTGGCTCTCCGACCACTACTCCCCCACCGAAAAGGTGCTGCGCCTCTCCTCCGACGTGTACAGCGGCCGCTCCCTGGCCGCCGCCGGCATCGCCGCCCACGAGGCCGGCCACGCCATCCAGCACGCCTCCGGATACGCCATCATGAACGCCTGGCAGATGCTGGCCAAGCCTGCCGCCTTCGCCAGCAATATGGCCTTCTGGATCATCATGATCGGCTTTTTCATGAACATGATGGGTATGCAGCTTCTCGGCATCCTGCTGTTCACTCTGATCGTCCTCTTCCAGATCGTCACCCTGCCGGTCGAGTTCAATGCCTCGTCGCGCGCCAAGCGCATGCTGTCCGAATACAACATCATCCGCGGTCGGGAATACGAAGGGGTGGCTGCCGTGCTCAACGCCGCCACCATGACCTACGTGGCCGCCGCCGCCGCTTCTATCGCGCAACTCCTCTACTTCCTGCTGCGCTCCGGCCTGCTGGGGGGCCGGGACGATTAAGCCCCAATATCCGAGCAACATAAAAAAGCGGGATGCCCTTGATTAGGGCACCCCGCTTTTTTTGTGGGAGGAAACTCGACTCCGTTCGCCGGAGCCGCCTGTCACTTCATTCTGATTCTCGTATATCCGGATGCTCGACTACCTCCGAACATCCGTCACCTGTTACTCGGTTGGGCCGGTTTTTAGCTGGCTCCAACCTTCAACCGGCTTCAACCGGTTCTCAACCGGCCACGACCGGGATCTTGCGCGCCGCCGCTTCCTTCGACTTGGGCAGAGTCAGACGCAGGATGCCATCCTTGACCGTCGCCTCGATCCCGTCCCGCTCGATCCCCTCGGAGAGGGTGAAGCTGCGCTCGTAGTCGCCTTCCCGATACTCGCCATAAGCGAGCTTGAATCCCTCTCGCTCCGGAGTCTCAATCTGCCCCTTAAAGGTCAGCACGTTCTTCTCCAGGGTGATCTCTACCGAATCCTCGGCGACGCCGGGCATATCCGCCACGACCACGAACACATCACCGGTTTCAAAGATATCGGCACGAGGGGAGAAAACCTCTCTGTCCCGTTTGTTTTCGACACCTTCGACCGCCTGGTCTTCGACCTTCTGGATTTCCTGTGTGGTAGTAGTCATCGTCATTATCTCCTGTTATCTTGCAACTCGTTTAGAGTGTAGTTTGTCGGTATCCGTTTTTTTAGCGGAGGAGGATGGATGCCCCCCTCCACTCTCTCCCGATCCTCAGGCCGTCTTCACGGCGATCTTTTTCGGTTTGGACTCTTCGGCGCGCGGCAGGCGGATCGACAGCACGCCGCTCTTGAACTCCGCCTCCACCCCGTCGCTGGCCACCTCAAAAGGCAACTTCAGGCTGCGCTCGAACTGGCCGGTCCAGCGCTCTCTGCGATGGAAGCTCTCCCCTTCCTTCAACTCCTCGGGCTTGCGGGAGCCGCTCACAGTCAGCGTCTGCTGCACGACAGAGATGTCGATATCGGCAGCGGCGAAACCGGGGAGTTCCGCCTGCACGACCAGTTCTTCCTGATTGCTCCACACATTGAGCGGCGGGTGTTCGCTCGACCCGGAAAGCCGCGCTCCCGCAACCAGTCGATTCATCTGCTCCTGGATGTGGCGGAAGTCGCAAAACTGATCCCTGGCGCGAGTTCTGTTTCTGAAAACCGTCGGGTAAAAGGTGCGAGTTAACATGGCTATTGCCTCCTGAAAAGGTAAATTTGGTTTGATTTCGGGTCTTTCACCCGCTTTTGATGTTTCCCAATCGCCTTCGCCCTTTTGTTTGCAAAGCTCGTGCCAATCGAATTAAAAAATAATATAAATCATTTAAAAACAATATTTTCTGTTTTTTCATCAATTTTTGAATGGCTGCCAACTACAGAGACCAATAAATCAATAATGTCATTATGACACTATCTTTATAGCAAAAAATCACACAAGTGCCTTTTTGTCACCATCTCCACATTACGCCTCGCAAAAAAAAGCGGGGCGCTATAGCATAGCACCCCGCTCGAACAGCTATTGCGCACTCTTTCCAGCGCTATCCCACTCCTTCAGCCGTCGACGGCAAGCTCAAATTCGGCGGCACGGCCACTCCCGCCGAGACGATCATCTGAAAAGCGGTCTCGATGCTCAACTTGGTATCCCGCAGCTGCTCCGGAGGCACGATCAGCATGAAGCCGGTAGTGGGATTTGGCGCCGTGGGCACGAAGATACTGTGGGCCGGCTTCTCTTCCCCTTCCTGCGGCACGTCGCCGGCCAGGAAACCGAGCGTCCACATCCCCTGGCGCGGGTATTCCACTAAAACCACCTTCTTGAACCCCGCCTTTGTCGGCGAGGTCATAGTCTCGATCAGCTGGTGTATGGGGGCGTATATCGTCCGCACAATCGGCAGCCGCTCTATCGCCTCTCTGGCGTTGTGCAGCATCCGCCTCCCCACCACGTTGGCGGCAATAGTGCCGACGATCCAGAGGATGATGAACGTCAGCAGAAAACCCAGGCCGGGGATGTGGAATCCCTCGTACCCCAGACTGTGGGCAAACTGTCTGATCATCGGCGCAGAAAAACCATCCGCCCAGCGAAAGAGCGTGACCAGCACCCAGCCCGTAATCCACAGGGGGGCGATAACCGTGAGCCCCGCCATGATCGTTGTGCGGAACTTTCCAAAGCGGCGGCGATGCGGCGGCTCGGAGGATGAACCCAGTACCTGATCGAGCTTTTCCGACTGAATCTCCATAAACGCACCTTTGAATGGTATTTTTTTGTGCGGCAAGTGGCCTCAATATCCCTCCCCATCAGAACGCTGTCAAGCAAACGACCGTTCCAGGATGGAGATAGATCTTCCCGCATGGGCGCTGCTCCTTGCCCCGCCTTTCTCCAATCCGTATCATCCTTCTGCTTTCTCTGCGCGACGACGTTTCCCTTTGGAAGCGGCATGACCGCTCCAATGGTAACGCCTGGAAAAAGGCGTGTGGATCTCTCCATTTTCGCCGTGAGAAGCCCAAACTCTCGCCCCATTGGATGCGACTATGAAACAGACTGCAGAGTGGCGCCAGCTCGCCCCCGACCTCTACCTCTTCCCGGACGCGTGCAATGTCTATCTGCTGCGCGACGAGGATCGCGCCCTCGTCGTCGACTTCGGCTCCGGCGCCTGGCACTCCCGGCTCGAAGAAATCGGCGTTAAACAGATCGACCACGTCGTTCTCACCCACGCCCACCGGGATCAGCTCTACGGTCTCTACCGCAGCAGCGACCACCCCTACACAATCCACGCCCCGGCCGGAGACGGATCGCTGCTGCGTCCCCCCGATCTCGCCCATTTCTGGAAGGAATACCAGGCCAACGGCTGCCCAACCTGCTACGCCGCGCCCCGCCTGCCGCTGGACGACGTTCGCCTCGACCTGGCCGGCGATACCGAAACCCTGGTCGGCCCGGCCCGCTTCTGCGCCATCGCCACCCCGGGACACACCCCCGGCGCTCTGACTTACCTCGTCGAATGGCGGGGGCGCCATCTGGCCTTCTGCGGCGACGCGACCCACTCCGGCGGCAAGCTGCACCAGCTCTACCATCTGGAATGGGACCACTGGACCCCCTCCGGCTGCCTGGCTGCCTGGCACGGGCTGGAGCGCCTGAGCTACTGCCACTTCGACCTGCTGCTGCCCTCCCATGGCCCGATTGTCGATCACCGTCCGCGGACCTGCGTGCGCCAGGTCCAGAAGCGCCTGCTCGATCTGATAAGCGCCAAGGGCTCGGTCTGCGCCGGCGCAAAGAGCACCTGGCTCGATCTGGAACGACTGGCCTGCGGCGCCCGGCGCATCCTGCCCCACCTCTACCACTTCGGCTCCAACAGCTTCCTCCTGGCCAGCGACTCAGGAGAGGGACTGGTCGTCGACCCGCAACTCGCCGACATCGATCAGCTCCCCATTCTGCTGCAGGAGATCGGGCCGCTGCGGATTACCGCCGGCATCGCCTCCCACTACCACATGGACCACTCCGACGGCCTCGACTTCATCCGCCGCGAATACGGCGCCCGCATCTGGCTCCACCCCTGGGTGGCCGAGCCGATCGTCGACCGCAATCGCCTGGACGTTCCCTGGCTGCCGACCGAATCGATCGTCCCCGATCGCATCCTGCCCGAAAACGGCCCCTTCCGCTGGTGCGAGTACCGCTTTGCCAGCTACGCCTTCCCCGGTCAGACCCGCTGGCACACCGCCTTCGACACCCATGCCGATGGCCGCCACGTCCTCTTCTCGGGGGACAATTACCAGCCACCCACACGCTGGAACGGCACCGGCGGCTTCTGCTCCTTCAACGGCAGCCGCTTCCGCGACGGCTTCGCCCACTCCGCCCGGACCGTTCTCGACATCGCGCCCGAGATCATCTGCAACGGCCACGGCTGCATCTATCGCTTCGCATCGAGCCAGTACCGCCGCATCCTGCGCTGGACGAAAAAAGCGGAAAAGGCAGTCGGTTCCCTCTGCCCTTCGCCGCAGTGGCTGGCCGACTACGACTGCCGCGCCGCCCGCTGGGAACCGTTCGTCACCCAAACGAAACCCGGCCGAAAAATCAAACTCTCCTTTGTCTATCAGAATCACTTTGAAGAAGCGGTAGCTCTACTCATCTCGCCCGCCGTCCCTCCGGGCTGGCAGACGACGCCCGCAAATCGTCGAGTTCGGATTCCGGCGGGCAAACAGCGCCGCGCGAAATTCACCTTCCAGATTCCGCAAAAAGCTGAAAAAGGCCGCCACCTGATCGCCGCCGACCTCCTCATCGGAGACCAACTGATCGGCGAAGCGTGCGTGGCCATCGTCGACATTGTCTGAACGGGCAGTTATCTATCGCCGCAACACTCAAAAAGGAGTTCACCATGAAATTCGTCGTCGCCGTCGACTGTGAAGGCGTCGCCTGCGCCGTCGGCTCCCCCGGCAAGGGACTCGGTGCCTCGCCCAACCTCGACTTTGCCCGGCTCCAGGCCACCCGCGAAGCCGACGCCGCCGCCCGCGGCCTGTTCGCCGTCGGCGCCACCCAGGTGATCGTCTGGGACAATCACGGTGGTAGCCTCAACCTCGACTACGACATGCTGGACGAGCGTTGCGACATCGCCCTGGGCGTCGGCTTCGAGCACCGCTTCCCCGGCATGGACGAGAGCTTCACCGGCGTTCTCTTTGTCGGCTACCACGCCATGGACAACACCGTGGACGCCGCCACCGCCCACAGCTTCAGTTCGGCCACCTACCAATACATGAAGATCAACGACCGGGAAGTGGGGGAGATCGAAATCGACGCGGCCATGGCCGGCGAACGCGGTGTGCCCCTCATCTTCGTGGCCAGCGACGACAAGGGCGTGGCCGAGGCCCGCTCCTTCTTCCCGGCCATAGAGACCGTCGCCACCAAGCGGGCACTGAGCTGGAACGGCGCCGTCAGCAAGCACCCCAAAAGGGCGGTGAATGAAATCTACGAGAGCGTGCAGAAAGCCGCCGCCAGAGTTGCGGACTGTAAACCGTTCCAATTCGACGAACCCCTCACCTTTGAAATCCGCTACAAGCGCCTGGAGGCCGCCCAGGAGGCCAGCCGCGGCTTCAAGAGCGGGGAGCGAGTAGATCCCTATACCGTGCGCTGGGAACTCGAAAAGCTGTCGGACCGTTTTTGATCGACTTTTCTCCGGACAGCGCATCTTTATTATGGATCGGAAAAAAACTCAGCCCCTTTCGCATTCAGGAGATATGGAGTGAAACCGCTCGATCGCATTATAGTCGTCCTGTCGCTGTGCGCCCTCTCCGCCTCCGGCTGCGCTTCGTCCGCCCCGTCCGTGCGGGATACGGGACCGCCCGCTCCCCGGTTCACCGCCCCACCGCGCATCGATCACGCCGCGGGATGGACCGGCCACTACGAGGGCACCGGCAGCGCCTACACCGCCAGCGCTGGCGACTGGCAGCAGAACCGACCCCTGGAGCTGATCATCCGCTCGGACCGCCCCAACAGCCTGGGCATCGCCGGCAACCCCCTCTCCCCGGACGGCTGGTCCTTTGCATTGGAGATCGAGGCGATTCCCTCCAGCGTCCTGACCGGCGAGAGCATCTCGGCGGACGGCGCTTTGCGATACGAATACTCTTTCGCCCGGGCCGACGCTCATATCACCGGCGTCATCAAGCGCTACCAGGGAGAAGCTCCCGAAGGCGCCTTCCCCTCTCCGGACGAATGGGTATTCGAGGTCGATCGTCGGCCGGCAGCAACGCCCTCCCAACCCTGACCCGGTGGGCAAGAGACCCTTCCCATGTCCGGAGACAAACGCTTACGAGGCCGCAGACTATCTCTCTTTCTGCTCCTCTCCCTGCTGCTCCACCTCTTGTTTATAGCGCTCGTCCCCGCCCCCCAAAAACAGATCCAGTCCGTCCACCGCTTCCATCTCCAACCGCTTCCCTTCCTGGAAAACCTCAAACCGTTTCTCGCCAACCGACCCGATCTCCCCCAGAGCGCGCTGGACCGCCTGCAGGCTCCGGACTTCACCCATTTTTCCGAATTCACCTCCTTCCCGAAGATCCCGCTAAAAAAGCTTCCCCGCGTAACCCTGCCCCTACCCACTACCCCCGATCCTCTCGCAGTCGACGCCAAACCATTCGAATTCGAGACGCCGAAGGTCGTCATGCCCGATCTCGACGAACTCACCCTGGAGGGGATGCGCCAGGTGGTCGAGGAATACGAGCAATACCTGGCCCTGCACCGCTTCGACGCCGACACGACCGATATCGATTCTCAGAGCCGCCGCCGGGCCCGCCAGATCGTCGAACGCGCCATCGAGGCGATGGGAGGACGAGATGCCCTGCTGGCCATCAAAGAAACGCGCACAAAGGTCTGGTTGGAGGCGACCGAGCACGTCGTCCCCATTCGCGGCGCACCACCTTTAATTTTTACCTATCCCCCCTATCCCTATCCACTAGAGACCTGGAACTGTAAGGACTGGGACTGCGAGCAGAAACCGATCACAGTGGAGTACTCCTTCGATCCAGATCACCCGAATGAGGAATACATCCTCCGCAATCCCTCCAGAGGACTGGACCGCTATACCCGCCTCTTCACCGGCCGCTGGCTGTTTTTCGACCCCCCCTACCGACAGCTGCGCAAACTCGGCGAGCGGGCCCGCTGGCACTTCATCGACCGCTTCCTGGGCGAGGGCATTGTCCTCGACTACGTCGACTCGGAGAGATTCGAGCGGGAATCGGTCGAAGTAATCCGCGTCAACGACCGCCAGTACGGCCACTACTTCGAGGCGATGTTCTCCCGCCGCACCGGCCTGCTCCTGGCTACCCGGGAGGGCCTGATCCCCGAAGAACAAAAGAGCTACCGTCATGATTTTCAGAACCGGCCCCCCGTATGGACCACGGTCTATGACCACTACGAACCGGTCCAGGGCGTACTCACCCCACACCGCCTGACCCGCTCGGGTCCTCGGTCCCCCCAAACCAAGTCGGCACGGCCGGGAATGAACAGCACCATCACCGTCTCTCTGCGCTTGCAGGTCGCCTACAACGGCCGGGAACTCGATCCATCCCCTCCAGATCTCAACGATTAAACTGGTGCGGTTGACACTCCTCGATGAGCTCAGTATATCCTCCTCCAGAAAACGAACTTTTCCCCTCTCCGGGAGCCGCAAATATGTCCACACCGGCAGCCATCCTCCTCAGCGGCGGCATGGATTCTTCCACCCTGCTCTGGTGGCTGAAGGAACGTCAGGAGGAACCCATCCACGCCGTCAGCATCGACTACCGCCAGCGGCATCGCGTCGAACTCGAATGCGCCGCCCGCCTGGCCGCCCGCGCCGGCGTTGCCGAACACAAGTTGCTCGACCTCGACCTGACCGCCGTCGGCGGCAGCCCCCTCACCGACGCCAGCCTGGAGGTTCCGGATGCCCAGGACGCGCGCCAGATCGATACCGTCGTCCCCTTCCGCAACATGCTCTTCATCACCCTGGCCGCCGCCTACGCGGAGACCAGAGGTATCCACGACCTGTACATCGCTCCGGTAAAGGACGACTTTCAGGCCTACCGCGACTGTCGCCGTCCGTTCTACGACAGCCTGGAGCAGAGCCTGCACCTGGGGGCTACCGTCGACCGCCCCTTCCGCATCCACACCCCCTTCATCGACCGCTGGAAGAGCGAACTCCTCCCCCTCGGTCTGGAATTGGGCGTCCCCTACGAACTCACCCACACCTGCTATGCAGGCCGACGCCCCGCCTGCGGCCGCTGCGACGCCTGCGCCGAGCGGATCGCCGCCTTCCGCACCAACGGCGCAACCGACCCGCTCCCCTACGAAATCGAGATCGACTGGGAAAGCTGACGTGGCCCCCAGAATCCGTTGCCGATCACGGCCCGAAAAATCGTTTTTTGCGCCCTGACCGAATTCCCCAAAATTCCGCGCAGCGACAAAAACGATCTTCTCTCATCTTATGCGGTCGTCCGCATCTTTAACTTTCACCTCACCATCCGGCGAATCAGCGCTATTCTCCGCCAGGCCGTTCACCTTGACGCCGATCCGCCGATCCCCTTCTTTTCTCGGCGACACATTCCTATTAGAGGGATACCTCTCATGCTCGAATCGACATCCTCCAGTCCACCGGAAAATCCCGCCGAGAAGCGGACCGCCTATCAACCGATCTGGCGCGATGACGGCCACCGGCTGCAGATAAACGAGATCTTCTATTCCATCGAAGGAGAGGGGCTGCGCGTCGGCCAGCCCACCACCTTCGTGCGCCTCTCCAGATGCAATCTGCGCTGCCATTTCTGCGACACCGAGTTCGACAGCTTTTCCGAAATGGACCTGGAGGAAATCGGTGCCGAGGTCGACCGCCACCCGGCGCGCTGGGTCTGCTTCACCGGCGGCGAACCGCTGGGCCAGAACATCGCCCCTCTCGCCCGCCTTCTCAAAGAGAACGGCTACCAGCTCCACATCGAAACCAACGGCACCCTCTCCCCCGACCCGCATCTCTTCGGCCTGATCGACCACTGGACCGTCTCCCCCAAGTGTTATCCGATCGCCGGCGGTTTCGAACGCATCACCGAACTGAAATACGTGGTCGGCAAATCCTTTCGCGAGGACCGCGTCCAGACCGAGCTGGCAGAGCTGGTCTACCTGCAGCCCGAATCGTCTGAACCGCGCTATGTCCAGAAGGCGATGGAAATCCTCACCCGCCATCCCGAATGGCGGCTCTCCTGCCGCATCCACAAGGTTTTGGGGCTGCCCTGAAAACGGTTCGACCGGAAACCGCGACCCGTCTGTAGACGGAGTTTCACCACCCACACCGCAACCCACTACCAGGAGCCACGCCGTGAAAATCACCGACGTCGAAGCGATCCACCTGCGCCTGCCCAAAGTCGAGGAAGTAGCCGACGGCACCCAGGACTGCCTGATCGTCCGCGTCCACACCGACGCCGGCATCACCGGCCTGGGAGAGGTGGTCTCCTGCTCCTACGTGGCTCGCGCCGTAGTCGAAGCGCCGCGCTCGGCCCCTTTCCGCCACGGTCTTGCAGAAATCGTCAGAGGATTGGATCCACGAGACACCAACGCCGTTGCGCAGGCGATGATCGAGGGCACCGCCTGGTACGGCCCCGGGGGCGTCACCCGTCACGCTATGAGCGGCGTCGATATGGCCCTCTGGGACATCCGCGGCAAGGAGACCGGCCAACCGGTCCGCAAGCTGCTCGCCGACAGTGCCGTCGACGTCGTCCCCTGCTACGCCAGCGTCCTCTGGCCCGCCAGTCCCGGCCTGGTCGACGAATCCGCTCGCACCTTCCTGGACCAGGGCTACCGCGCCGTCAAATACGGATGGGCGCCCATGGGCCCCGATCTCGATCTGGACGAAGAGCTGGTGGCTGCCGCGCGCGCTGCTCTGGGAGAAAAAGTGGAACTGATGGTCGACGCCGGCCGCGCCTGGGATCTCGACGCCGCCCTGGCCCGCGTCGAACGCTTCGCACCCTACCGGGTCTCCTGGCTCGAGGAACCCCTGCATCCGTACGACACCGAAGGATATCGCCGGCTCTCCGCATCCTCCTCCATTCCGATCGCCGCCGGCGAGGCGGTCACTCTTCTGGAGGAATACGAACAGCTCCTCGAGCGCGGCCGAATCCACGTGGTCCAGCCCGATCTCGGTCGCGTCGGCGGTATCACCAGCGGCCAGCGCATCGCCGAACTGGCAACTGCAACCAACGCTCGCCCGGTCCCCCACGCCTTCGGCACCGGCGTGCTCCTGGCCGCCTCCGCTCAGTGGACGGCCGCCTCCGAACAGCCGCTCACCGAGTACACCCGCGCGCCCTCTCCCCTGGCTCGCGATCTGGTGCGCCACACCATGGAATTCAAGGAGGGCATGCTGCATCTGAACAACGCCCCCGGTTTGGGTGTCGAATTGGATGAAGAGGTGGTGGATAAATTCAGGGTGCGCTGACCAACTGCTCCGGAATCTGCACGCCGCTACTGCTGCGCTGACTTCCAGATGAGTCCAAAAAACTTGACCGATCGCCGGCGTCTCCTTTCCTTGAAGACTCCACCTCACAGAAAGCCGGAATGAGATGACGACTAAACCAGACGCGTTGAGCCCGCTCTCGCTGTGGTATCGCGAACCCGCAGATAAGTGGGTCGAAGCCCTACCCGTGGGCAACGGCCGGTTGGGCGCCATGATCTTCGGCTCCATCCCTTCCGAGCGCATCCAGTTCAACGAAGATACCGTCTGGACGGGCAGTCCCCACGACTACGCCCACCCCGGCGCGGCCGCACAGTTCCCCGCTCTCCGCGACATGACGCTCGACATGCTGGCGAAACAGCGGCAGGGGCAGTGGGAAGAGGCGGAAGCCATCCAGCAGCGCGCCCAGGACCTGGCCTCCGAGAGCTTCATGTCCCAGCCCCTGGGCCAGAAATCCTATCAGCCGGTCGGCGATCTGGCGATCGACTTCTCCCACGAGGATGAAATCTCCAACTACGTCCGCTGGCTCGATCTGGACTGCGCCCTGGCCGGCGTCTCGTACCAATGCGCCGGCGTCGCTTACGAGCGCCAGCTGTTCGCCAGCCATCCCGACGACGCCATCGTCACCCGACTCACCGCCAGCCGTCCGGGCGCCCTTTCCTTCACCGCGCGCCTCGAATCGCCACACGTCGGCTTCCAGATCCGCCCCCTCTCCGAGAGTCAACTTCTGCTCACCGGTCAGGTGGAAGCCGACGGCATCCGCTTCGCCGCCCAGCTGGTCGTCCTGATCGACGCCGGCGAGTTTGCCGCGACATCTGCAGGCATTGCCGTCACTGGAGCGACCGAGGCCACCCTCTATCTAGTCGCCGCCTCCAGCTATATCGACTACCGCGATATCTCCGCCGACCCCGAAGAGCGCTGTCGGGACAGCGTCGAACTGCTTCTCAACCGCAACTACGCCGACCTCGAAGCCAACCACGTCGCCGACCACCAGTCCCTCTTCCACCGCGTCCACCTCGACCTGGGTACCGGCCCGACGGCCGCTCTGTCCACCCTCGACCGACTGACCGGTGACGCCAAAGAGGACGATCCACAGCTCGCCACCCTCTACTTCCAATTCGGTCGCTACCTGCTCATCGCCTCCTCCCGTCCTGGTTCGCAGCCGGCCAACCTGCAGGGAATCTGGAACGACCGACTCGACCCGCCCTGGGACAGCAAGTGGACGGTCAACATCAACACCGAGATGAACTATTGGCCGGCCGAAGTCACCAACCTCTCCGAGTGCCACCAGCCGATCTTCGATATGCTGGAGGAGGTGGCCGTCACCGGCAGCCGCGTCGCCCGAGAGCACTACGATGCACGCGGCTGGGTCCTGCACCACAATACCGATATCTGGCGGGGCGCCGCCCCGATCAACGCCTCCAACCACGGCATCTGGCCGACCGGCGGCGCCTGGCTCTGCCAGCACCTGTGGTGGCACTACGCCTTCACCGGAGACCGCGAATTCCTCGCATGGCGCGTCTATCCGCTCCTCAGAGAAGCCTCCCTATTCTTCGTCGACCTGCTGACCGAGGAGCCGCAGACCGGCTGGCTCGTATCCCCTCTGTCGAACTCCCCGGAGATCGGCGGTCTGGTCGCCGGCCCCACCATGGATCACCAGATCATTCGCGCCCTCCTGACGCGCACCGCCGAAGCGAGCGAAATCCTCGACGTCGATGCGGAACTGCGCGACCAGTTGCGCGATTTGTGCGGCCGCATCGCCCCCAACCAGATCGGCCGTCACGGCCAGTTGCAGGAATGGCTGGTCGATAAAGATAATCCCGAGGAAAAACACCGCCACGTCTCCCATCTGTGGGGTCTGCACCCCGGCGACGAAATCACCGAACACACGCCCGAACTGTTCGCCGCCGCCCGCCAGTCCCTCCTCTTTCGCGGCGACGAGGGGACCGGCTGGTCCATGGGCTGGAAGATCAACTTCTGGGCCCGCTTCAAAGACGGCGACCACGCCCTCAAAATGCTGGCGCGACAGCTGCGCCTCACCGGCTCGGCGCGCACCGAATACGACGGCGGCGGCACCTATCCCAACCTGTTCGACGCCCACCCCCCCTTCCAGATCGACGGCAACTTCGGCGCCACCTCGGGCATCGCCGAAATGCTGCTCCAGTCGCACGCCGGTTATCTGGAACTCCTGCCCGCCCTACCGCAGAAATGGTCCAAGGGGGAAATCCGGGGGCTGTGCGCCCGCGGCGGCTTTGTCGTCGACATTCAATGGGCCGATAACAGTCTGACCAGGGCGCGCATTCACTCTCAAATCGGAGGCATCTGCCGACTCCGCTCGGCTACCCCCTTTGCGGTGACCTGCGCGGGAGAGCCGATGGCGACTCGGAAAGACGAAACCGGAATAGTCGACTTCCAGACCGCCGCCGGAGAGATCTACGAACTCTCCGCGCAGGTCGAAACCATTTGACATACTACCGTTCTATATGGTTATTCTGTGGGTTGTGATTCACTTTATATAGATGAATAAAAACTGAATAAAGAGTATTTATGCCTCATCCTACGATCATCCAAGGAGGAATGGGCGCCGGGGTTTCCGACTGGCGACTCGCACAGGCGGTTTCCACATACGGACAGCTCGGAGTAGTCTCCGGCACGGCGCTCGACAGCATCCTCGCACGTCGCCTGCAGCTGGGAGACGAGGGGGGGCACATGCGCCGCGCCCTGGAGCATTTTCCCGTGCCCGAAATGGCCGAGCACATCCTGGAAGCCTACTACATTCCCGGCGGCAAACCGGCGGACAAAATGTTCTCTCTGGTGCCGATGTACACCGCCGACCCGGACGACCATCTGCTCGAATTGACGATCCTGGGAAATTTCGTCGAGGTCTTTCTCGCCAAAGAGGGCCACGACGCACCGGTGGGCATCAACTACCTCGAAAAGATCCAGATGCCCCACCTCCCCTCTATGTACGGAGCGATGCTGGCCGGAATCGACTACGTGATCATGGGCGCCGGCATCCCGCGCGAGATTCCCGGCGCTCTCGACTCCCTGAGCCAGCACCAGCCAGCCTCTCTCAATCTGCACATAGAAGAGGTGACCAAAGAAGACAATTTCCAGCTCTCGTTCGATCCCAAAGAGCTCATGCCCAAGGAGCTTCCCCCTCTGAAACGCCCCGACTTCCTGGCCATCGTCGCCTCGGCGACTCTGGCGATCTCTCTGGCGCGGAAGTCCACCGGCAAAGTCAACGGCTTCGTCATCGAAGGCCCGACCGCCGGCGGCCACAACGCTCCACCGCGCGGCGCCATGCAGCTGAGCGATCAGGGGGAACCGATCTACGGTCCCAGGGATGAGGTGGAATTAGACAAGATCAAAAAGCTGGGGCTTCCTTACTGGATAGCCGGCGGCTATGCCAGACCAGAAAAGCTCCAGGAAGTGCTGGATGGCGGCGGCGCGGGCATTCAGGTGGGAACGGCATTCTTCCTCTGCGAGGAATCGGGAGTGGATGCGGAAGTCAAAGCGCAGCTACTGGAAAAACTCCGCGACGAAGAGATCGCCATCTTCACCGACCCGGTTGCCTCTCCGACCAACTTTCCCTTCAAGATCGTCCCCCTCGAAGGAACCCTCTCTCAAGACGAAGTCTACCAGAACAGAGGGCGGATATGCGATCTGGGCTACCTGCAGATCCCCTACAAAAAAGAGGATGGCACGGTCGCCTACCGATGCCCCAGCGAGCCGGTCAAGAATTTTGCGAAAAAGGGGGGAGAGGGAGAGGAAGTGGAAGGCCGCAAATGCCTCTGCAATGCGCTGATGGCCAACATTGGCCTCGGCCAGGTGCGCCGCAACGGGGCGGAAAAACCCCTGCTCACCGCCGGCAACGACATAAACATGGTCAGGCGCTTTCTACAAAACGGCAAGACCACTTACTCGGCCAGCGAGGTGCTGGACTACCTCCTCAGCTGAAGAAAATCAGTCCCGACAAAGAAAAATGATGACCGGAGAGATCCGGTCATCATTTTTTTATGGGACGCCGATGGGATCGATTGAAACTTTTCACCCAATCGGTTCGAAAAATGTCAAATCCGCTCCAAAGTTCTCCATCGCCGCCACTGCGTCGCCACGCAGGCGAGTCCGAATCGGCCGCGCCGCATGGGAGAGGTCGATCTCCTGTTCGACCAGGGGAAAGGCAAAGCGGATGGGGCGACCCGCCGTCGGCCGCGCCAAAAAAGCATATCCCTCGCAAAAGCGCACCTCCCCATCGTACCCCTCCACCTCCAGCCTGTCCCGATCGACCCATTCTGGCAACCGCACCCACAGCGCCTCCTCCCTCTTTGCCGTCACCTGCAGGACTTCGTGCGTGTACGGTGATTCCACCTCGACTGCATCCCTCTCTCGATCGAAGAGCAGATTCACAAACACACCCCTTTCATCCTTCCGCACCCCCGCCCTCCACGCCTCACACAGGGAGGCGATCACTCCTCCGACGATATCCATATTGAAGCTGATCCCTCGACCCCTTCCCGCACCCGTCGATTTATGCCCGTAAGGCGCCGGAAAACCAAAACTACCCCGATGCCGATCGGCCACGTCCCGCAGTCCGTCGATCCCCTCCGGATTCGGCGACTCCTCTATGAACGAGATATCGCACAGCTGCGCCGGCAACAGGTGGCCGCGCAGAATCCGCTCGACATCCTGATACCGCCCACTCTCTCCCCCGGCCGCCAGGATCAGACCGGTCTCCAGAATATCCCCGGTGTTGTTCCCCTCGCCGTGATCCGTATCCTCCTGAATAGAACTCTCCGGCGACCAGCCCAGTTCATCGCGCACTGCCCATAGCCCCCGGTCGTAGAACGCTCCAACCCTCTCCATCAATCCCCGGCCCGGCAGCACTTCGGCCAGCTGCGCCAGCGACGATAGCACACTGGTGATCGAGTGACCGTGTGTCGTGCCCATCTTCTCCGGATCAAAACTGCCGTCGACCGGATAGGCAGGGAGCGCCTTTTCTGCCAGCACCAGAGCCAGCTCCAGAGCCGGCCCGTAGCCCGTAGTGCGGAAGTACTTGACCAGCGGCCCAATAGTCCGCGCCAGCCCGTGGATAAAGCTCTGACACGGTTGATACTGCAGCCCCATCTTCTGCAACCGCTCCAGATCCCAGCCATGCTCCACATCCCACAAATCGAAAATCGCATCAATGCTGCGCTCCGCCAGTTCCCGCGCCCGTTCCGAATTCCGATATGCCACCAGCGCGTAGAGAGCGTGGAACCCCTCGCGCACATTGTGGGGACAGAAGTTGACCAGTGGACCGCCCGGCGCCTCCCGATTCAGCGGCAGGGCAATCGGACCGCTGTACGACAGGAATGCCGCCCGCGCGTGACGCTCCACTGCCTCTTCATCCAAAGTCAGCCCGAGAGCATCCTCTGCATTGAGCAGTGCGTTGAGGTGTCGCCCCGGAATATGGGACTCGCTGTGGTGTGCGCTCCAGCTCAACCTCGCCTCGGGCCAGACCTGGGATCCAAAGAAAGGGATGTGGTCGTCATCCGCATTGAACACGCTACTCATAGTGCGGCACCCCAGCCGAATCGCACCCGCTATATCGGTAGTATTGACGTCGCGCAGCTTCGTCATCTTTCCGCCTCCTGTTTTTCGAGCTCCCTTTTCCCTCTCCACCAGTCCCCGGTTTCCAAACGCAATATAACCCTGGAAAAGACGCAAAAACAGCAATTTAGGAAAATAATCCGCTCGTCTTTCGCCCCTCTGGATTTTCCCTATATTCTCTACGCATGCAAGTAATCGCGACGCTGTAGACCTTCGGCTAACTCTTCGCCTATCGTCGCAGCAACGCCGTCGAGCCGTTCAGCTTCCTCCCGAACATAGAAAGGTCGATCCACATTGTCCGACAAAAAATTCCGCATCGCCGTCGTCGGTGGCGCCGGTATGTGGGGACGCCACTATCTGCACGCCTGCTCCGAGCACCCGCAGTGCGACACCATCCTGGTCGACACCACTGTCGAGCGACGACGCGCCTTTGCCGAACACTACGACATAGATGACCAGTACGACACGGTCGAAGATCTCCTCAAGGTAGAAGTGCCCGACATCGTCTGCGCCATACTCCCGGTCGAATACGCGCCGGCAGCCGTCATCGCCTGCGCCGAAGCCGGCGTCAAAGCGGTCTCCTGCGAAAAGCCGATCTCCATCGAACTGTCACAGGCCGACGAGATGGTGCGCGTCTGCCGCGAGCGCGGCACCGCCTTCGGCTGCGCCACCGCCTACTGGGAAATGCCGTTTCTCGGCGAAATCGCCGACTGGCTGCGACAGGGACATATCGGCTCCCTCACGGCGGCCTCCATTCCCGGCGGACTGCCGCGCGAAGTGGCCGGAGCCGGCTGCGTGCAGTTGACCATGATGCGGACCATGACCGATATGGAAGTGGAGTGGGTCGAAGGTTGGACCCTGCCGCCTGCGGAGGGCTACCGAGCCCCGGAGGCCGATGATCTGCAGGCCGACTGCCCCGCCTACGGTCGGATGGGCCTATCCGGCGGCATCGAATGTCAGGTGCCCCAACCCCGAGCCGAGGGGGAAGTTCCCAGCCGCGTCTGGGTGGAAGCCGAAAACGGCCAGGCCTGGCTCGCCCGCCCCGAGCCGATCTTCATCCGGGGCACGGGCCCCGAATCGACCCCCGTGCGTCCCGATTTCCTCGACGAACCGCAGCCGGGACGCTCGATGAAACCGGCCATCGAGCGCCTCATACAGGCGGTGGAGACCAGCGCCTCCGAAGTCGTCTGCAGCGGCCACGACTACCGCCAGGCCCTGGAGATCGCCATCGCCTTCAAACTGTCGACGGCACAGGATCACGGGCGCATAGAACTCCCGCTCCAAGATCGCTCGCACCGCATCTATCCCCATCCCTACCGGATGCGCGGCGGCGACGTGGCCGGCTGGGGGAGCATCGGCTACGAGGGACCGCCGCAGATAGGCCAGCGCGTGCGCCGCAAAAAATGAAGGCCTTTCGCCGAGCCAAATTTCCATTGACGATGTGCGCCCGAGCCCCTAAGTTCCCTCCCAAAGGAAAATCGACCAGATGACAACCGATCGCCGCAAATCCTCCAGCTTCGCCAGCCTCTCCCCGAGCATCGATACGGGCAGGGCCTATCTCTGCGCAAACACCCGGCAGCGACAGCGACAGCAATTCCAGAATACAGAGAGGATTCTACGGCGAAAAATCTATGATTGACTGAAAATAGCTCAACCCGAGATTTAAGACGAAGCCCGCTGTGGAACCGGTCCCACAGCGGGTTCTTTTTTTGCCCGCAGAGCGACGATATAAACCGATCCAGCGACCACACCAATTCGGCACGAACATTGAGGAGGATCTAAAATGCCCGAGCCCACAGCAGCAAAAGAAGCCGTCCATTCCCCAACCGACTTCATCCGCGCAGCTATCGCCGCCGATGTCGAAGAGGGAAACAACGACGGCAACGTCATCACCCGTTTTCCTCCGGAGCCCAACGGCTATCTCCACATCGGTCACGTCAAGGCGATCGCTCTGAATTTCGACGTGGCCGAAGAGTTCGGCGGCATCTGCAACCTGCGCTTCGACGACACCAATCCGGCCAAAGAGGAACAGGAGTACGTCGACGCTCAGAAGGAAGATATCCGCTGGCTCGGCTTCGACTGGAGCGAGCGCGAATACTACGCCTCCGACTACTTCGATCAGCTCTATGCATGGGCTGTCGAACTGATCGAGAAAGGCCTCGCCTACGTCGACGACCAGACCGCCGACCAGATCCGCGAAAACCGCGGCAGTCTCACCGAACCCGGCAAGGAGAGTCCGTATCGAAATCGCCCGGCCGAAGAGAGCCTCGACCTGTTCGAGCGCATGAAAAACGGCGAATTCCCCAACGGTTCGCGCGTGCTGCGCCCCAAAATCGACATGGCTTCCCCCAACATCAACATGCGCGACCCGGTCATGTACCGCATCCGCCATCTCAACCATCAGCGCACCGGCACCAGGTGGTGCATTTACCCCATGTACGACTGGACGCACGGACAGTCCGACTCGCTCGAGGGCATCACCCATTCCCTGTGCGACCTGGGCTTCGAAAATCACCGCCCACTCTACAAATGGTATACCGAGAGGCTTGCAATCTTCCTCCCGCGCCAGATCGAGTTCGCCCGCGGCAACATCACCTATATCATCACCTCCAAGCGTCGGCTGCGGCGACTGGTGGAAGGTGGCTACGTCACCGGCTGGGACGACCCGCGCATGCCCACCTTGCGCGGCCTGCGACGACGCGGCTACACCCCCGAATCGATCCGCCAGTTCTGGAAGGACGTCGGCATCGCCAAACGGGAAAACAACATCGACATCGCCAAACTCGAAAGCTGTCTGCGCGACCACCTCAACAAGGTCGCCCCCCGCGTCATGTCTGTCCTCAACCCCCTCAAGGTCGTCATCGAAAATTATCCCGAAGGCCAGAGCGAGGAGTTGGAGGCGATCAACAATCCCGAGGATCCGGACGCCGGAAGTCGTCAGGTTCCCTTCTCGCGCGAGCTCTACATCGAGCGCGACGACTTCATGGAGGATCCGCCGCGCAAGTTCTTCCGTCTGTCCCCCGGTCGCGAAGTCCGTCTGCGCTACGCCTATTTCATCACCTGCACCGAGGTGGTCAAAGACGACTCCGGTGAGATCGTCGAACTCCGCTGCACCTACGACCCGGCCACCCGCGGCGGCGACGCCCCGGACGGTCGCAAGGTAAAGGCCACCCTCCACTGGGTTTCGGCCGCCCATGCTCTGGAAGCCGAGGTGCGTCTCTACGACCGCCTGTTCTCTGTTCCCGAACCCGGCAAGGAGCGCGATCTCCTCGCCGATATCAACCTCGATTCCCTGCAAGTGCTCCCCCTCTGTCGCCTCGAACCTTCCCTGACCTGCGCGAGTCCGGGCGCCGTCTACCAGTTCGAGCGCTTGGGCTATTTCTGCGTCGATCCGGATTCAACCGCGGACAAACAGGTCTTCAACCGCACCGTCTCCCTGCGCGATACCTGGGCGAAACTGCAGACACAAACGCAATAGGCGTCGCAGGCGAAAATTCGCGTTTTGAGATGTGCAGACGCTCGGACGTGCACAAAAATAGGAGATGGAAGCGGCGCGTCTGGTGGTCCCTGCTCAAATTTCTTTTATTTGTTTTTTAGATAAAATCAGCACCTGCCGTTCTCTCTTTCTTCCGGATCCGGCAGCCCACTGAGATCTAAAGCTCACTCTGAAAGGCGAATCTTTGCCGTTTGAGAAAAAAGTGTATTCTTCTGTGCCGTCGCACCCTGCCTGGACGCGACGGCTGTTATTGACGGCACTATTGTTGAGTTTCTCGGTATCACCCGCGAGTGCACAGCGCAGCGCCAGCCAGCTCGTAGACCTGAGCCTCGAAGAGCTCATGGACATCGAAGTTTCCCTGGTCTCGCGCAAAGCGGAGAGGATTTTCGACACCGCCGCCGCCGTCGCCGTACTCACCGGAGAGGACCTGCGCCGCTCCGGTGCCACCAGCATTCCCGAAGCCCTGCGCCTGGTGCCCGGTGTGCAGGTGGCGCACATCGACGCCAACAAGTGGGCCGTCAGCGCCCGCGGCTTCACCGGCCGCTTCGCCCAGAAACTGCTGGTGCTCATCGACGGTCGCTCCGTGTACACCCCCCTCTTCTCCGGCGTCTACTGGGAAGCCCAGGATGTGCTGCTGGAAGACGTGGAGCGCATCGAAGTTATCCGCGGCCCCGGCGGCACCCTGTGGGGCGCCAACGCCGTAAACGGCATTATCAACATCGTCACCAGGGAGGCCGGAAATACCCAGGGAGGCCACGTAAGCGCGGGCACCGGCTCCGAAGAAACCGGCTTCGGCAGCGTCCGCTTCGGCGGCAGACTGGGCGACCGCGGCCACTTCCGTCTCTACGCAAAGGGATTCGCCCGCGACGACTTCGTCGACTCCTCCGGAGCACCGGGCAACGACGACTGGCGGATGCTGCGCGGCGGCTTCAGAACCGACTGGCAACTCTCCGGAAACGCCGACCTGGCCCTGCAGGGCGATCTCTACGACGGCGAGGCCAACCAGACCTATCGCTTCGCTTCGCTGGAACTCCCCTATGTCGATTTCACTCCCGATATGAGCCAGATACAGGGCGGTAACCTGCTGGGTCGCTGGCAATATCGACTCGCAGGCGATGCCGACCTGGCCTTGCAGCTCTACTACGACCGTACCGAACGGAACGAAGCGCTGCTCCGCGAAGCGCGCGATACCTACGACGCCGATTTCCAGCACCGCTTCGCCCTGGGCGACCGCCAGGAACTCCTCTGGGGCCTGGGTTATCGCCTCACCCGCGACCGAACCACGGGTTCCTTCGCCGCCTCATTCGACCCCGAAAATCGCAGCATCGACCTGTTCAGCGCCTTCCTGCAGGACGATCTCACCCTGTATGAGGACCGCCTGCGCCTGACCCTGGGCTCCAAATTCGAACACAATGACCACACCGGCTTCGAGTTCCAGCCCAGCGCCCGCCTCTCGTGGACGCCCCGCCCCGACCACGTCGTCTGGGCGGCCACATCCCGAGCGCTCCGCATCCCCTCGCGCGCCGATGAGGACGTTCGCCTCGCCCTGTTGATCCTGCCTCCCGATTCCCTCTTTTCCGGCAGCCCGGTGACTCTGGTGACAGGAGAGGGACAGCGGGAATTGAAGGCGGAAAAACTCTACGCCCTGGAACTCGGCTATCGCCTCCATCCGGCCCCCTCCCTGCTTTTCGATATGACCGGCTTTTACAACATTTACAGGGATCTTCGCACCGCCAAAGCCGGCATCCCCTACAGCGAAGCGTCTCCCGAGCCGTTCCATCTCGTTCTCCCCTTCTACTCGGCCAGCCTGATGGACGCCGATACATATGGCTTCGAGCTGTCTGCCGACTGGCGCATAGTCGAAGAGAAATGGCGTCTGCGCGTCGCCTACGCCTTCCTCGAAATAGATCTCCACATCGGAGACATAATCGACCCGATGTGGGAGGCACCCGAAGGGGAGAGTCCGGAGCACCAGTTGACCCTCTGGTCCGCCCTGAATCCGCGCCCGGGTTTGCAGTTCGACGGTATAATCCGCTATGTCGACAAACTACCCTCCCAGAACAACGACGCCTACCTGGTCGCCGATCTGCGTCTGGGCTGGCAGCCGGTCACCGACCTCGAACTTTCCCTTGTGGCCCGCAATCTGCTCGAAGATCGCCATCCCGAATTCCAGGCATTCTTCGTCGATACTCAACCTACCCAAACCCAACACGAACTCTACGGAGCACTCAGCTGGAATTTCTAAAAAAGGTGCTCCACTCTGTCGAAAAGTGGATCAGAGGGACAAACGCAAAGCCACTCTACAACGCCAGACCCGAGGAGATCCCCGATGCGCGCACCGACCGACCAACCCAATATCATCCTCATCAACTGCGACGACCTGGGCTACGGCGATACCGGCTGCTACGGCTCGACCCTCCATTCCACCCCGGCCCTCGATCGTCTGGCCGCCCAGGGCACTCGCTTTACCGACTTCTACATGGCCGCGCCGGTCTGCACCCCCTCGCGCGGCGCCATGATGACCGGCTGCTACCCCCCGCGCATCGGTCTGGGGGCGGTCGACAATGGCGCCTGGGTGCTCTTCCCCGGACACGCCACCGGTCTCAATCCCGAGGAGACGACCGTCGCCGGGCTGCTCCAGCAGCAGGGCTACTACACCAAAATGATCGGCAAGTGGCACCTGGGTGACCAGCCGGAATTCCTGCCCACCCGGCACGGCTTTGACAGCTACTACGGCCTCCCCTACAGCAACGACATGGGCCGCCAGGTAGGGCGCGAGCATATGCCGCCGCTGCCGCTCCTCCGCGACGCCGAGGTGATCCAGGAACAGCCCGATCAGGCCGCCCTCACCGAGCGCTACGTGGAAGAGGGCGTCCGCTTCCTCCGCAAACATCAGGATCGCCCCTTCTTCCTCTACTTCGCCCACATGTACGTCCACCTCCCCCTGTACGCCCCGGACCGCTTTCTGCGCCAGTCCCGCAACGGCCCCTACGGCGCCGCCGTCGAATGCGTCGACTGGAGCATCGACGTGCTCATGAACGAGCTGCAGCGCCTCGACCTCGAAGAGAACACCATCGTCATCTTCACCTCGGACAACGGCTCCCGCACCCACGAGGGAGGCAGTAACGATCCCCTGCGCGGCACCAAGGGCAGCACCTGGGAAGGGGGCATGCGCCTCCCCTTCGTCATCCGCTGGCCGGGACAGATTCCCGCCGGCCGGGTCTGCTCCGAACTGGTCACCTCGATGGACTTCCTGCCGACCTTCGCCCGTCTGGCCGGCACCCGCGAGCCCGAGGATCGGAGCATCGACGGCAAGGACATCCGCCCTCTCCTCTTCGCCGAAGCCGACGCTTGCAGCCCGCACGAGGCGTTCTTCTACTACTTCAAGAACGACCTCGAAGCAGTCCGGGTCGGTGACTGGAAGCTCTTTGTCCGCCGCTGGAATGGACCGGAGAAAAAATCGCTGCCGGTGCGGGAACTCTACAATCTGGAAGAAGATATCGGCGAGACCACCAATCTCTACGACCAGCACCCCGAAGTCGTCGCCGAACTGTCCGCCCGGGCCGACCGCTGCCGAGAAGATCTCGGCTGTCAGGCAACCGGCATCGAGGGGCGCAATATCCGCCGGCCCGGACGGGTCGAAGATCCCCATCCGCTGACCCAGTACGATCCAGAGCACCCCTATATCATCGCCATGTACGACCTGGATGAGGCGGGTTGACATTGTCGTAAAAACCGCTTTTATACCGAATCGATTTTCGGATGTCCCATTGTTCGACGCTTCTCTTCCGGGAATCCCGATAGCATCCGGAGATCTTTTCGGCAATCTGGCATTGCAGCACCCGAATTCTCCGAGGAGACACCACCATGCAACCGACCGAAACCGCCGCCTGGCAGTGCACCGTCTGCGGCTACATCCACCACGGTCCCGAACCACCCGACGAATGTCCCGTCTGCGGCGTATCGAGCGATGAGTTCGAGCCCCACGCCGAAGAAGTCCAGGTGGCACCCGCAGCAGCACCTCGACGCTGGCGCTGTCTGATCTGCGACTACGTCCACGAAGGAGACGAGCCGCCCGACGAATGCCCGATCTGCGCCGCCGGCGCCGACCAGTTCGAGCCGATCGAAGAGGAAACCGCAAGCACCCTCGCTCCCCCCGCCACCACCGCCAAAATCGTCGTCGTGGGCGCCGGAATCGCCGGCCTGGCCGCCGTCGAAGCGCTGCGCACCGCCTCCCCCGAAGCCGAAATCGCGCTGATCTCCAGGGAGCCCGAACTCCCCTACTACCGCCTCAACCTGACCCGCTATCTGGCCGGCGAAATCGGCGAGGACGCATTCCCCATACACCCGGAGGAATGGTACGCCGAAAACGACATCCGACTTCTGCGCGGCAGCGAAGTCCGCAACATCTCACCGGACGACCGGACCGTCCAACTCGACGACGGCACGCAGGAGACCTACGAAAAGCTCATCCTCACCGCCGGTGCCCATCCCTTCATCCCCCCCTTTCCCGGCGCCCAGAAGGAAAACGTATACTGCCTGCGCACCCTGGTCGACGCCCGGCAGATCCTGGAAAAAGCCGGCCCCGGCGCCAGATGCGTCTGCATCGGTGGCGGCATTCTCGGACTCGAAACGGCCGGGGCACTGGCCCATCAGGGAGTCGAAGTCAGCCTTCTGGAAAGCCACGGCTGGCTCCTGCCCCGCCAGCTGAATCGACGGGCCGGAGAACTTCTCGAACGACACGTCGAAAGTCTCGGAATCGAACTCCTCCACCAGGCCCGCACCGAAGAGATCGCCGGAGAAGCAGGCGCGTCTTTCGTAACGCTCCAGGACGGCGGTGAAGTCCCCGCCGACCTCGTCGTCATCGCCACCGGCGTCCGCTCCAACAGTTATCTGGCCCGCCAGGCCGGACTGACGGTGGACAAGGGAATCGTCGTCGACGATCACCTCTACACCTCCCATCCGGACATCCTGGCCGCCGGCGACGTCGCCGAGCACCGGGGTGTGCTCTACGGCACCTGGATGGCCGCCCAGTCGCAGGGCAAAATCGCCGGCATGAACGCCGCCGGACTCGACGCGGAGTTCGCCGGCATCCCCCGTTCCAACACTCTAAAAGTTCTGGGTCTCGACCTGTTCAGCATCGGTCGAATCGAACCGGAAGACGCCAGCTACGATGTCATCGAGCGGGAAGCGGAAGACACCTACCACCGCTTCCTCTTCCGCGATGGCCACATGGTCGGCGCCATCCTCCTCGGCGACGCAGCACAATCCGCTCAGGCCGCCACTGCTATCGAATCCGGACGCGACTTCTCCAGCCTGCTGCGCCAGCATCCGACCGCCCCCGATATCCTGGCCGCGCTGGCGGAGAGCCGTGCATGAGATAGGTCGAAGAGTTATGTGAGCCCTGGAGTGCGAATTTCAGATGGAATTTATTGAAGCAGATGATCGGTCGGGCGACCAAGTTCGGGGTGAAGGCCGATGCATACCTTGAAAAGATGGGGTTCACGCTATGAACAGTGACTTCGGATTTCAGCAGCTTGTCGAGTTGTGCCAACGCACCCATCAGGAGATGCAGAGCCGAGCGGGCCGTACTGTGGACACCTTTCTGGTGGCCCGCAATTGGCTTTTCGGTCGATATATCGTGGAATATGAACAAAGTGGAGCAGATAGAGCACAAATTTACGGCAAGAGACTCATCGACCATCTCTCCAAGACTTTGAAAAATAGCGGCCTACGCGGCATATCTCCAACGAATCTCAGGAAGTTCAGGGAGTTCTATGCCGCATACTCGGAGATCCAACAGACACTGTCTGTCGAATCTCTATCCAACCACGGTAGCAGTCATAAGATTCTAACAGACGGCTTCTGCAAAGTCCCTCTGTCTCCCAGTTGCAGGAGCCGACGAACTACCCACCGTCGGCATCCTCCTGGCCCACCGAAAGAACGACGCCCTGGTCGAGCTGACTCTCCCCAAAGACGCCAACATCTTTGCCTCCAGATACCAACTATACCTACCATCCAAAGAGGAATTGAAAGCACAGTTGGAAAGGATAGAGGCCGAGTTGAAAGATAGTGGGTAATCCGCCACCCGGAGTCAGCTACCAAGCAGCATCGGCGGAATCTTCTCAGTCCACGGTCGGGGTTTTTATGATGCCCCACGTCACCGGGCGCACCAGTGAGATGGGCATCTCGATATCCCAAGGGACCAGGTGCGCATTCCCCACCAACACACCGTGGTTTGCACTCCCGGAAAGATCGGGGACGAGTCCTTCCTGGTTAGTGCCGTTAAAATTCCAATACCCGACAAGCCCCTGTTCCTCACCCGTTAGTGAACGGCTCATATCCGCCTGAATCTCTTCCTCGGTCCGGGCATAGTCCCAAATCCTCACCTCATCAATAAGACCTTTGTAAAGCTCGGGATGGCTTCCTATCTGGTTCCCGATATAGAAATTGTAATATTCTCCTCCATTGACGGGGGAATCATAGGCCCGCTTTTCAGCAAACAAACCATCTACGTACAGGCGACAAATGCTGTCGTTATACGTGACAGCTACATGCTGAAAACGCCCTTGCTCCAGTTTTGTAGCAAAAGGGGCGGAAACACCTCCACTCCAGTTGAATTCCCATTCGAGAATTCCATTTTCAGGATCTTCTCCGTGAAGACCGTAGGCGGTGTGAGTGAGAGCAAACCGCTCGGAGCTCCTATCTCCCAGGGCGAGAATACCGGCATTCCATTCGAATTCCTGAATCTTGACCCAGACTTCGGCCGTCATGTGGGTGAGCCCCATAAGCTCCCAGGGACCAGGCACCTCCACCCAATCTCCATCGCCGTCCAGATATAGAGCCTGGCCGCTTTGTGCGTGCGAAGAGTTCATCGGCACCAATTCGACGACGAGCAGAAAAATCAGCCCAAAGATAATTTTCCGAGGCATTCTACTGTTCTCCTTTCAGATACACCCGCAAGGCTTGCGAGGAAACCTGAAGACACCAGACAGGGCCCTGACAACCCCCTTTTATAAGATACTCCACCTCCTACTGCCCGTGTGGCGATTGGCCAAAAGCGCCAGCTCAGCGCAAAAATTCTCCAAACAATGGCGACCCTCGCCATTCCTTCCCATCTCTCTCCAGCAACCAAGATATCTATAAGATATTAATAATAAAAACTTTATGTGATTTAAAATTTCCTTGAAAAAACTGGCACGCTCCTTGCAATACTAGAGGATAACAAAATAATGGAGAGCACCATCAAGAGAAAGCAAACCCATGAAAAAGCGCATCCTCTACGGGCTGGCCCCTCTGGCACTGATCGCGATCCTGTGGACCTACAGCACCCAAATGATAGGCGAAGCCAGCGGCGAAACCACCGCCGCCGACAGCGCGCAAATCGAAGCCGGCATAGTCGACAGCACCCTTACCGACAGCGTCGCCGTCGATTCCGCGCAGACCGACTCCGCCGCCCACAAAGTGGACGCCATCCTGGTGGAGACCGAGCCCGCCACCAGCGGCTCCATCTCCTCGTACCTGCGCTTCAAATCCGCCGTCGAGACCGAAGCCGCCGTCGAGATCTACCCGCAGATCGGCGGCCAGGTCCAGCAGATCGTCGCCGAGGAAGGGGATCGCGTCGCCAAAGGGGACACCCTCCTCCTCATCGACGATGCCCAGCTGCGACTCACCGCCCGGGAAGCTCAGGTGGATCTCGACCACCTCCAGGGAAATTTTGCGCGCGTCGAGGAGATGTTCCGGCGCAAGCTGATCAGCGACCAGGAATACGAAAATAAATGCTTTGAACTCAACCAGGCGCGCCTGCGCTGGAAACGGGCCGCGTTGGAGCTGAATCACGCAGTCATCTGCGCCCCCTTTTCCGGCGTCATCTCCGAGCGCCAGGTGCAGACCGGTGCCCGCGTGGGATCGGGCACCCGGCTCTTCTCCCTGATCAAGCTGGACGACATGATCGCCAAAGTCTTCGTGCCCGGCCAGTACATGGTCGACGTCGGCGAGAATCAGGAGGCGCACCTCACCTCCAGCTTCCTCAGCGACCGACAGTTTCAGGGCTGGGTCAAGCGCATCAGCCCGGTTCTCGATCCCCAGAACGGCACCTTCAAAGTCACCGTCGGCGTGCGCGACCGCTGGGAATTCCTGCGCCCCGGCATCTTCGTCGACGTGCAGATCGTCACCGATACCCATCCCGAAGCCGTGCTGATTCCCAAACAGGCGGTCGTCTATGACGGCAAGGAGCGGTACGTGTTTGTAGTCGAAGATGACAGAGCCCACAAGATCCAGCTCGACGCCGGCTATGAAAATGGCGAATTCATCGAAGCTCTGTCCGCCATCGAACCCGGCGCGCCCATCATCGTCGTCGGCCAGAACGGCCTGAGGCACCAAACCAGAGTAAAAGTCGGCAGCGTTTGATCTCTTCGCGTGATCTGGGATACAGCCATAGCGAAAATCCCCCCGGGACATAAGCCACATCCCAGGGGGATTTTCGCTGTGCGCCCATCCCGCCAACTGGCGGCAATCACTCGCCAGACCTACGTTTTGAACCGCACTCCAAAACAAAAACAGGCGTCCCCTGCCCCGAGAGGCGGAGGAAACCCTTGAGCGAAACATCCCCTTATTTCGTCGAAGCCTTCCGGTGCCGATCGCACGCCCGCTGCCAGGAATACTCCCTGGTGCTCACGGCGCTGGGAATCGCCCACCGGATCGACGTTGAGGAAGAGATATACCTCCTTCTGGTCACCCCCGAAGAGGCCGCCCGGGCCACGGCGGAACTGGAGGAGTACGAAGCCGAGAGCCGGGTGTGGCCTCCTCCGGGCGCGGAAGTCGTTCCGCTCTCCATCCGCATGGGGGATATCCTCGGCTACTGGTTCGTGCTCATCCTGTTCTACAGCCTGGAGACCCGCCGCGCCTTTTCCCTCGACTGGCTGGCCGCCGGCAAGGCCCACGCCGAACTCATCCGCCAGGGAGAGTGGTGGCGCACAGTGACCGCCCTCACCCTGCACGCCGACGGCCCGCACCTGCTCAACAATCTCCTCTTCGGCTCCCTGTTCGCCCTCCTCCTCGGCGGCGAACTCGGCATCGGTCTGACCTGGTTCGCCATCCTCCTGTCCGGTGCCCTCGGCAACGGGGCCAACGCCTGGCTGCACTCCCCCGATCACAGATCGATCGGCGCCTCCACCGCCGTCTTCGGCGCCATCGGTCTGCTCATGGCCCTGCAGTGGAAGCCCTCCAACCGGCAGCGCCAGCGCTGGCTGCGGCGCTGGGCTCCCCCGGCTATCGGCGCCGTCATCCTCGGCTACCTGGGCACCGCGGGGGAACGCACCGACGTGCTCGCACACGTGGTCGGCATGGTCGCCGGCAGCCTGCTCGGACTGCTGTTTAACCTCCTGCCCCGCCGGCCGCAGTTGACAGGAGTCCAGCAAGTTCTACTGGGACTGACGACGCTGGTCACCCTCGCCTTCTGCTGGTCGATGGCATTTCGCCATTGACAGCCCATGGGAAAATTCCGTTAGATCAGACATATAAATTCCCAGGACAGGAGAAGCCCTATGACGACGCGCGAACTGTGGCAGAACATCATGTACTACGGCGAATTCGACCGCATGCCGGTCATCCACTGGACCGGCTGGCCCGAAACCACCGAGCGCTGGGAACAGGAGGGGATGCCGGCCGGCGTGAACCAGCACGAGTATTTCGACGCCGTTCCCTTTTGGACAGGGGTGGGCGCCAACCTGGGCCTACTACCCGCTTTTCCGGAAGAGACACTCGAGGACACCCCGGAATATCGCATCTTCCGCGCCTCGGACGGTGTGGTCCAGCAGGACTGGAAGCACCGCAGTTGCATCCCCCACTACATCGATTTCACCCTCAAGACCGCCGCCGATTGGGACGATTACAAGAAGCGTCTGCAGCCGGACCCGGCCCGCATTCCCGACAATCTCGAAGATCACATCCGCAGCGTCGACGCTTCCGGTCTGCCCATCACCATCGGCACCGCCTCGATGATGGGCTGGATCCGCAACTGGATGGGTGTGGAAAACATGTCCTACCTGATGTACGACGATCCCGATTGCTACGCCGACATGGTCGACACCCTGGCCGACCTCACCTGCTGGTCCCTGGATCAGATCCTGCCGAAGATGCGCGACATGGGCGTGATGCCCGATATCGGCTTCGGCTGGGAGGATATCTGCGGCAAGACCGGCCCTCTGGTGAGCCCGGTCATATTCGAGCGCTGCGTCGCCTCCGGATACCGCAAGATCCGCAACAAGCTGGATGAATACGGCATCGGCCTTTACGGCCTGGACTCCGACGGACATGTCGAGCCCCTGCTCCCCAATTGGATGGAAGCCGGCATCAACGTCATCTTCCCCCTGGAACCGGGCACCTGGGAAGCGACCCCGGAGCACGCCCGTGAGGAATTCGGCCGGGAGTTGCGCATCGTTGGCGGCTACGACAAACTCGCCCTGGAGAAGGGGCCCGCAGCCATCGATGCCGAATTGGAAAGCCATCTGGAACTGCTGAAGACCGGAGGGCTCGTCCTCATGCCCGACCACTTGATCACCCCCGGCACCTCGCTGGAAAACTATAAGTACTACCTGGAAAGAATCCGCCAGCTGCGCCTGTAGAAAAATCGTCCTAGAATATCGCTCCCCAGAGCGCATCGAATCCACCGACGGACGGCACAATTGGCAACCGCCTATGCCGTAGGCGACGAGCGTCAATCGGCGTGGACGAGATGCTCGCAAGCGAAGATTGCCAACAACAGATTCATCCGGAGAACCACTATGAGCCAGTACACCTGCCCTATCTGCGGCTATGTCTACGATGAAGAGCAGGAAGACGTCCCCTGGGACGATCTTCCGGACGACTGGGCCTGCCCAATCTGCGACGCCGAAAAATCCACCTTTGAGCGAGAGGATCTCTCTTCCGACGTTCCCTCTCCCGCCGACGCAGAAACTTCGAAATCCGCAGACGAGTACCTGGCGGCCTGGCGGCGAGCGACGGACGAGCGCGAGAACCACATGGCCTCCATCCACCGCATGGCCGCAACCGGTGCCTCCATATCCGAGCCGATGCGCACCGGTCTGCGAAGCTTTTCCTGGGACGATATCCTCGTCAAAGGGGCCCAACTCGCCAAAATTCCCCTGAACGAAGACGTTCCGGTCAACGCGCAGACCGTCATCGGACCACGCGCCGCGCAGCCGCTCGTCATCGAGACCCCGGTGTACGTGACCCACATGTCTTTCGGCGCCCTCTCCAGAGAAGCCAAACTGTCCCTCGCCAAGGGAAGCGCCGCCGCCCAAACCGCCATGTGCTCCGGCGAAGGGGGTATCCTCCCCGAATCGATTGCCAGCGCCCACAGATACATCTTCGAATACGTCCCCAATCGGTACAGCGTGACAGAGGAGAATCTGAAGCGCGCAAATGCCATCGAAATCAAAATCGGCCAGTCCGCCAAGCCCGGCCTGGGAGGCCATCTCCCCGGCCGGAAAGTCACCGCCGAAGTAGCCGCAGTGCGCGGCTTCCCCGAAGGCGCCGACATCCTCAGCCCCGCCCACTTCGACGACGTGCGCAATCCCGACGACCTCAAGAAAAAAGTCACCTGGCTGCGCGAACAATCGGGAGGGAGACCGATCGGCATCAAGCTGGCAGCCGGTAACGTAGAAGCCGACCTGGAGGTAGTCCTCTACGCCGAGCCGGATTTCATAACCCTCGACGGACGGGAAGGAGGCACTGGATCGGCCCCCAAATTCATCAAAGACGCAGCCTCGGTACCGACCCCGTTCGCCCTGTACCGCGCCAGAAAATTCCTCGACGAAAAACGCGCCGAGGATATTTCGCTGCTGATCACTGGCGGTTTCCGGGTCTCCTCCGACTTCGCCAAAGCGCTGGCCATGGGCGCCGACGCCGTGGCTATCGGCACGGCCGCGATGATGGCCATCGGCTGCCAGCAGTACAGGATCTGCAACACCGGCAAATGCCCGGTCGGGATCGCCACCCAGGACCCCGAACTCCGCGCGCGCCTGGGCGTGGAACGGTCCGCGGAGCGACTCACCAACTTTCTCAACGTATGCACCAAGGAACTCAAAGAGTTCGCCCGCCTGACCGGCAACGACGACGTGCACAGCCTCTCCGTGGAGGACCTGTGTACCACTAACTCGGAAATATCCGGCCACACATCCATCGAACACGTCTGATGCCGAACTGACAGACGGATGCCCCGATGTCGTCCGGCCCGCTATAGGTCAGCCGGCGCACATCGGGGCATCCAAAATCCCGCACAAAAAAACCGGGCGATGTAAATTTCTCTACATCGCCCGGTCGCTTATCAGGCTCTTTGCAAATAGATCCTAAAGAGCGGTCACCGCCTCGGCGGCGGGGCCTTTCTGCCCCTGGACCACTTCAAATTCCACCTGCTGTCCTTCGCGCAGCGAACGGAAGCCCTCGGCCTGGATGGCGCTGTGATGCACGAAGACATCTTCGCCGTTTTCGCGCTGGATGAAGCCAAAGCCCTTGGAGTCGTTGAACCATTTGACGGTTCCAGTTTCTCGCTCGGCCATGAGTAAAACCCCTTTCTCAGAGAATGATTTTTGTTGGAACAGCATTGCTCCAACGTGAACCGGGGTAAGGATTTACTCAGGACGTAGGAGAACGACTGCCAACAGTAATGCTACACTAATGGAATAATTTAAAGTAAAGATGCGTCAAAGTCCAGGCAAAATGTACTCTCCCAACTCTCTTTTTTTTTAAGTCTGTTTTTTATATAAATATCTTATTTACAGCGTCTTAAATTTAAAAAAACAAACCCGAATTGCCACTTTTCTGTGATCTAAACAGTCACCATCCGTGCAATTGCGAACGACTTTTGTCAGGAAATAGCCCGCCTGCCATCGACGCAAACCACCCGCTCCCCACGCCATGAGACAGCCCCGTACTCCCTCCGGTTGAGCGGCCCGGGAGCCGACTGCCCTTCGCTGCTTAGTTCCACCAGAGCAGGCTACCCTACAGGTGACGCGTAATACCGAAGGCGAGTCGCCAGTTGTCCGGACCGGCGTCGGCGGGCGCCCCCACCAGATACTGCGCCGGATTTAGACGCGTGTTGTTAGTGGCGAATAAATAGAAGAAATGGCCTCCCGTCTCGATCGACAGCCCGAAGGCCAGCGAGTCGTGCGATCGTCCCGCTTCCCCCGGAGCAATGATCCCCTGATATCCTGAGATCGCCGGATTGTACTCGAGCCAGAACCCCCATTTGTCGTTGAGGTAGTACTGATAGTAATTCCCCAGCGTGAAGGTGTACTGCTTGTCGACGCTGAAGATCGTGCTGTTGTAGAGATAGGAGGGCACGATGCCGACACCCAGCTTGCCGTCGAGCAAGAGGGTATTGTAGACCAGCTGTGCATAGTATTGAAAGTTGTCGGCGTCCAGCTTACCCCGATCGACGATCGCCGGAATATCCGTGTTCCAGGCGATGCCGCCGCGCAGAGCCACGGCGCTGGGAAAGCTGTCGTGCGCCAGCTCCAACAGGCGATATTTGAAATTAAAATCCAGATTGTCGAGCAGGCTGCTGCGCCCCAGGGAGAGCATCGCCCGATCGGTCAACCCATAGCTGACGGCCGTGCGCATATTGGCCGGCCCGTCCAGACCGAAGTTGGCGTCGTATCCCTCATCGATCGACGGATGGAAGCGGTGGGAGATCTCGTAGTGGAAATCTCCCTTGCCCAGCGTTTCGGTCGTGGGGAAATTCGGCGTCATAACGGCGTGGAAAAGCTCGAGCGCCACCTCTGTCTCTTCTGCATCCGGCTGCCAGCTGGGCTGGGCCAGAACCAGCGTCGGCACCAGCAGCACCGCCGCCCATAGCGCGCCTGTCTTCACGATGATCCTCTCCTATTGCACGTGCTTCATGTAGAAAGAGACGGCGATGCGGATATCCTGACTCACTTTGATGAAGGCCGCCAGACTGGGAGCCTCGATATCGAAATCCGCCAGCTTCAAACCGAACTCAGCACTGATTATAGACCGCCCTTCTTCAACGATAATACTGCCGGGCACTTCAATCTCCCGCTCCACGCCGTGCAGGGAGATCTTACCCTCGACCCGAACGCGGTAGGCATTGGCCACCGAATCGATCGGCTCGTGCTCGACAATCTTCCCCTTCAAGATCGCCTTGGGCCACTTATCCGCCCCCAGCACGTTGCGCATGTCGCGATCCCGCTTGCCAATCCCGGTGTCGAGGGAATTCAAATCTACCTGGAACAGCAGCTGATTCTTCTTCTCGAACAGCTCCGTCCCCTCCCAGTAGATATACCCATCCACCTTGCTGGTCACCCCCTCGAAGCTAAAACCGGCCACCTCGGAAGTGAACTTGACCTGGTTCTCCTTCACCTTCTCATCGACGTGCCACTCCCCGGCGTGCACCATGGCCGCCTGACAGAGGAGGGCGACGGCAATCCACAGATTCTTCATCTGATCGACCTCTTAATAGATCTTCAGACCATGAGTCTGAAAGTTGAAAACCTTCTGCATCTGTTCTGCGAGTTCGAAGTTCCGTGATTTCGGTGATGGAGATCTATCAGTCGTTGAGTGCGCCGTCCGCAATCCACTTCCGGACCGCGTCGATACTGGCGTCGGGCAAACGGGCACCGCCGTACGGCATGAGCTGGCCGCTCATCCCGGCTCCCCCCGTGATCTTGATGAACAGATAGCTGTTATCGGGATCCCCCGGTTCGACCAGCTTCAATCCCTGGCTGCTGAGTTCACCGACAATGCTGGCATAGGAACGGCCGGCGGACAGATCGGGAAATTCCGCCCCGGCGTGGCAACCACTCAGCGCACAGGAGATATCCAGGACATTCTCCTGCACGAACGAGAAAGCGACTACCTCCTCCACGGGAGGCGGCTCTTGGTCGAAGACCATCTCGGTGCTGGTAGTGATGCGATCGGAACAGGCCGTCAGCGCAAAAGCGGCTGCAAAGATCGGCATCAGAAGTGATTTCATCCCTTTTCCTCATCTGGACCGAAGAGCAATTTAAAAGACATCCCACGAGCGATCCCATCCACAACTGCATTGTAATCAGGGCAGACAAAAAGTCAACCTGTGAGTCCCACTTGCTCTCTACCAGAAGACTCGCTAGTTTGAAACATCGATGTTCGTAAAAAATCGGCTGATGACACCATCATATTATCCGCTGCGCGATAGCTCACTGCAATCCCGCAGCATGTTTCCCTCCGGAAAGACTTACCCCAAATGACTTTTCCCGAAGCGTATCGAATTGGCAAGAGAATCCTGTATGGCCTATGGTCTGCCTCCTTCCTCACAGTCGCCATCTTAGGGATAATGGAGGGGAACGAATGGGCGTTCAGACCGATGACGCTGCTCTTCACCATGGCCATCGTCTGGGCAGTTCCGCTGTTAGTATGGGAATTTCTCGAACGCAAGGCCTTCCCCGAACTCTCTTGTGGCGAAGCTTCAGAGGAAGATAACTCGCCAAACACCGACGCATCTCCATCCTCTTTTCCCGAAAAAAATCCAGACGCCGCGCCGACCCTCAGCATCCAGATCGACACCGGTGCCCCCCGCACGCCCGTCAGCCCCGACCTGTACGGCATCTTTTTCGAAGAAATCAACCACGCGGGCGAAGGTGGCCTCTACGCCGAGATGGTGCAGAACCGCGACTTCGAATGCAACGCGCTGCCCGAAGGGGCCAACTGGGCGGGCAATCTGCTGAAAACGTCCACCGGCTGGCAGGAACGCAAGTGGTTCGGCAATGCCCTGCACGGCTGGAAGCTCGTCACTCAGGGGGCGGCCAGAGGCAGTATTGCCCAGGAGAGCGCCTCCCCTGTCAACGACCGCAACCCCCACTCGCTGCGCCTGACCATCCGCGACGCCGGCAGCCGCATCGGTGTGAGCAACGCCGGTTTCTGGGGGATGAACTTCCAGGCCGGGAAACAGTACGAACTCACCCTCTTCGCGCGCACCGAGGATGGTGACACCTTCGACCTGACCGCCACTTTGGAAAGCGCCAGCGGCCGGGAATCCTACGCCACCGCCGTCATCGAAGACGTGAGCGACGGTTGGAAACGGTACGGCTGCTCCCTCCAGGCGAACGACTCCGACCCGCAGGGCCGGCTAACCCTCACCGTCGACTGTCCGGGGACGATCTGGTTTGACACAGTCTCCCTATTTCCCCGCGACACCTTCAAAAGCCGCCCCTTCGGCCTGCGCGCCGACCTGGCGCAGATGCTGGTCGATCTCCAACCATCCTTCGTCCGCTTCCCCGGTGGCGCAATCGTCGGCGGCCTGAATCTCGACAACCGCATCCAGTGGAAGAACTCCATCGGCGATATCGCTCAGCGTCGGGGAACCATGAATTTATGGGGTTACTACACCACCAACGGCCTCGGCTTCCACGAATATCTGCAGCTGTGCGAAGACCTGGACGCCGATGCCCTCTGGGTCTGCAACCCCGGCTTCAGCGACAACTACCGCCGCGCCGAACACGCCCCTCCAGAGGAGGTCCCCGCCTTTGTGCAGGAGGCGCTCGACGGCCTGGAATACGCCCTGGGACCGGTCGACTCCGAATGGGGCGCGCAGCGCGCCGCCAACGGTCATCCACAGCCGTTCCGACTCAGATACATCGAGATAGGCAACGAAGCCAGCGGCCAGCAGTACCGAGACAACTACGCGCTGTTCCACCGGGCGATCCGAGCCGCCTATCCGGCTGTGACGATCATCAGCAATCAGGAGTTCGGAGAAGAGCTCCCCGTCGACATAGTCGACCATCACAAATACGGTCCACCCGAATCCTTCTTCGATGCCCACCGCCAGTACGACGATGCCGACCGCACCGGCCCTGGAATCTACGTCGGCGAGTACGCCTGCAACGGCAAAGTAGGAGAGGGGAATCTGCTGGCCGCCCTGTCCGAGGCCGCGTACATGCTGGGATTCGAGCGCAACGGCGACATCGTCAAAATGTCCTCCTACGCCCCCCTGTTCTTCCACGTCGACGACATCGCCTGGCCGGTGAACATGATCGGCTTCGACAGCTCGCGCGCGTTCGGCCGCAGTTCCTACTACGTGCAGCAACTATTCGCCCAAAATCGCCCAGATGAAATATTGCAAATCTGCGTCGAATTCACCGATGGAGAGGAGACAGGCCGCTTCTACGCTCAGGCCGGAATCGACAGCGACACCGGCGAAATTCTGCTCAAGGTAGTCAACGGCAGCGCAGTTCGACGCACGGCAACCGTGCAGCTATCGGATCTGGGAAGCGTGTCCGGCACGGCGCAGATCACCACCCTCGGCCACTCAGACCCGCAGACGGAAAACAGCATCTACGAACCGGATCTCATCCTCCCCCAAACCGCAGAAATCGATCTCCCCGGCCCCCGCTTCACCTGCGCCTTCGAACCGTATTCCCTCACCATCCTGCGCATCGCGACCGAGTGAAGTCGATATCGGCAAACGACTGCGGATCTCGAAAAAATTAGACCCGGCCAAAAATTGGCGAAAATTCTACATCCCGAAGTAGGGATAAGCCGTCTCCTCCCCCGCCCGACCGATCTCCACCGGATCCATCATGAGCTTGAAGATCAGCGTCTGACGTCCAGGTAGCATCCCCTCCAGCTTCTCCCAATACGCCAGCGAGCGCAGCTCCCGCACCTTTGCGAACGGCCGCTCGGTCTCAACGCGAAAGTCGACCGGCATCTCCCCTTCGTTGACCAGATAGAGCAGGTCGAAGAACTTCGTATGCACCAGTCTCGCCTCCACCTCGGCCAGACGCGAACCATCGGGCGCGGAAACCCGGAACGGGCGATACACCCCAGTCTGTTCCATGAGGATATCCATAAAGGCGCGCTGAGTTCCCCTTGTGGGCATACCGGCGAAGTAATAGAGCGCCCCATTCCCGATCTCCTTCCGCACCAGCAGAACCGACTCCCCCGCCACAGCCAGCACCTCTCCCCCCTGCACATCGATCTCCTGGAAAATTCCCGCCGTCTCCACATCCCCCGGCTCCGCAAAGAGCCGATCATCCACCTCGGTCGCCCGCATCTCCTTCCCCTCCCCGAAGTGCACCGTCTGCGAAAAGCTCTGGTCGTATCCCTGCTCGGCCGGCCCCAGTCCTTCGATCTGCGGAACGTGCGCCGCAACTACCCGGATTCCCCACTGCACCAGGTATTCCTGAGGCCGGGCGTACTCGTCCGCGAGCAACCCTTCCGGCAGCAACACCAGCGTCCCCCCACCACGCAGATAACCGTCCAACCGCGCGAAGACCTCCCTCGGCATGTATCTGACCGCCGGCAATACGAGAATACTAAAGCGATCCATCTCCCTCGCCAGAATCTGGCGCTCCGAGGCAAAGGTGACTGGAGCATCCAGCCGGCGCAGCGTGTCGTAACCGAGCCGCAGCGTCTGCAGGAAGGGCGTCGTGCGCCCCCCCAGCAGCTCGAACGGAACCTGCAACATGCATGTCCTGGAATAGTGGATGGCCACCTCCGCCGGCAGATCCCAGAACAGGGCAATCTCCCGGCGCAATCGGCGCACATCCAGCGCCACCCGCAGATGCTCCTCTACTTCAGCCAGCGGTACAGTCCCCTGCATCGGGGCCTCCAGGGTCATGTGCGGAAACTGGCGCGACGGCTGTTTGGGCCACCAGAACTTGGAGATCGTCGACTTACCGTGCAGAAACCCCTGCAGCATCTGGTAGGCCGATCCGCCGTGCTCCGGATCGACCACCGGCTTGGGCCGATCCACCAGCGCCCGCAGCAAATCGAGCGTGAGCAGGTCTCCCCCTTCGTGCAGGATGACGTCGTCCACCTCTGCGATGATCAGTTCCTCGTCGATCCCGGAGTTGCCGTTCCCCGCCGATACCATCGAAAAGGTCCCCCCCGCGCACAGGGGGATACGCGGATCGATCTGGCGAATATCCTCCTTCGCCCAAACCAGGATATCGATAAAGCGGCGCGCATTCCAGAAAGTCCAGTCGAACCACAGACCGCGGCTGGTATCCGCCGGGGGAATCCCGTTGGGAGCCTGCGGTGGATCGACCCGGTCGAAGCTCTCGATCTCAGTTCCCCAGGCGCGGTTGAGCGCGTCGATCTCCCCGTGTTTCTCCCGCAGCCACTGACGAAACATGTGCACCGATTTTTCGCAGTAACACATATACATCAACTCGTACGCCAGGATGTTGTAGACCAGGTGCGGGTTGTGCCGCCACTCGTGCTGGTGTTCCCGATTGTACTGACTGACCGCCAGGCGAATCTCCTCGCTCTCCAGACAGATGACTACGTTCTCTTTGCGCCCTCCCATCGCCCACTGGTCCTTGATCAGATGGCCGCACCAGCCGCGAAACCCGACCCGGTGCCCGTCCGCAGCCTGATGGAAAGCCCGGTAAACCGGAGACCATTCGATATCGTAACGCGATCCGCCGCCCACGGCGTACGACTCCACGCGATGGTCATCCGGGGCAAAAAAACGGCAGAGCGGCCCGTCGCTGTGGTAGTTCATGGCGTAGAGCAGCACGGGATGGCCGTTCTCGTCCACCAGGGCGTTCTCGGCGATCTTCAGAGTCGCTAAATTGGGCAAACCCGGAACCACGGGCACCGGAATATTGGAATCATCCTCGTCGTCCTCGTGAAAGACACCCCGCGCATACAAATCGAGCTCCCGAAAATGCCGCCGCACGATCTCCAGGGAATCCCCCAGATCCCGACGCCGCTGCGCCGGATGGCGCGTCCAGGGATAAAGCGCGCGCGCCTCCCGTCCGATCCCCGCGACCAGTTGCCCCGCTTCGGCGTACAGCGTCTGCTTGCCCCCGAGTTGCGCCAGGCGAATGCCCCGCTCCAACCGTCTCATCTCTTCATCGAGTTCCCCCTCGAGTTCCCGAATGTCCTCCGGCTGCTCCGCGCGTTCTAGCTCGTAGGTATAGCAGGCGATATCCTGGTGCTGGAGAAAGGTGACGGTATCCCCCGGAGCCGGGCCTGCCGGTTCCCCAACCGCATCCCGTTCGTCGCACAGCCTCAGATGGCGGACGTAGACCGGACTCTCCGGACTGCCCCCCAGATTCAGGCTAAAAGAGCGGATCTGCGAAAAGTCGAAGTCGCGATTCCCCTGCGTGGTCCGCATCGGATCGATGTCGAAAATCAGATGCGTAATCCCGGGCGGCAACATCAATCGCCGGCGCATATCGATGCAGTCCCCGTACTGGCGTTCGGAGGACGCCAGGGAAACCACATCGTCGGCCACTACACCACCGACGAAAGTTCTCTCCTGCGGCCGAAAGAGCGTCAGCTGCAGTGAGCGCCCCTTCCAGGGACGGGCGATGTTTTCCAGAACCAACGGACCAGTCAATTCGCCACAGGAAGCTCCATCCGGAAAACCATCCTCAATGATGCGAAGGCCGGTGGGTAGATCAATCTCATCTTTACCGGTAAAATCGAAGAGTATTTCCATGATTATCTCGAGAAAAGGGAAAGAGTGTCAATTTCAGAAGATTTTTATATTTGGCCGCCCAACTGGAGAACAAAAGACTCGGGATCTCGAACGAAACCCAAGCCCATCCTCCTTGATCCCCACCAAAGCACCCCGTATCTTGAGGACATGGACTGAAAACGACATTGCCTGGAGGCAGAGATGATCTACAAGACGATAGATGACATCGAACTGCGCATGGATCTGTTCAACCCACCCGATCACCAGCTCTCTGACAAAACGCCGTGCATCCTCTTCTTCCACGGCGGCGGCTGGAACGGCGGCACTCCGAGCCAGTTCCACCCGCACTGTCGCTATCTGGCCTCGCGCGGCATGGTCGCCCTCTCCGCCGAATACCGACTCAAAGATCGCCACGGCACCACCCCGTTCGAATGCGTCAAAGACGGCAAATCCGCCGTCCGCTGGGTCAAAAAAAATGCCGGAGAGCTGGGCATCGATCCCGACCGAATCGCCGGCGGCGGCGGCTCCGCCGGAGGTCACGTGGCCGCCGCAACCGCCACCGTAACCGGTTTCGAAGAACAGGGGGAAGACACGACCATCAGCCCCAGGCCGGACGCCCTCGTCCTCTTCAACCCGGTCTACGACAACAGTCCGCAGGGATTCGGCCACGACCGCCTCGGGGATCGCTGGCAGGCGTTCTCCCCCATGCACAACATCGCCGCCGGCGCTCCTCCCACCGTCGTCTTTTTCGGCACCGAAGACCAGTGGGCGCACTCCGCCGCCGAGTACAAAGAGCGGATGGAGGCTGTCGGCTCCCGCTGCGATCTCCACCTCTACGAAGGCCAGCCCCACGGTTTTTTCAACTACCGGGATGGCGAGAGCGAGCACTACTATCTCACTCTGACCGAAGCGGACAAATTTCTCGCCTCCCTCGGTTACATCGAGGGACCGCCGACCCTGCAGCGAGAATCATCCGACGGCAGCTGATTCCAGCAAAGGCGAGTATGCATTAGCATCGGAGACCCATCCAGCAGCTGACGCCCATCCGCAGAAAGCCGACTTAAGCTCACTACAGCGCGACGAATCTCTCCAGCGCCTCCGCCCTCTCCGCCGCATCGAGCACCCGACGGATCGCCAGCGATTCGTTGCGATCGATCGTAGCCTTTCCACTTTCGAAGAGGTCGAGCATCGCCGCAGCCAGGTTGAAAAAAATCTCGCCCGTCTCCACCCCGATGAGTTCCGTCTGCTCACCGGTCGTAACCGCGGCGGCAAACGGCGTGTTGGCATTGGTGTAGACATTGACCACCGCCGTGCGTCCCCCGGAAAAATCTAGCAGCAGCTGGCTCTGCTCCCCCGTTCCTCTGCGCATCAACCACTCCACCTCCGGCCCCATGCAGCTGATCGCCAATTCCACAGGATGGATGGCGTACTCTCCGAAAGAGGAGCCCCCTCCCCAGGTGATCATGTGCTGCACCGCCCCCTCTCCCAGCTCCTTCACCCTTTCCTGAGCGTTGGTATAACGCAACGCCGAGGAAGTCTGCATCTGCAAGCCGCACTCATCCGCCAGGGCAAAAATCCGCTCGGCCGACTCTATATCCGTGGTAAATGTTTTGTCCACATAGGTCGCCTTGCCGCAGGGAAAGACCTGCCGACACAGTTCCTCGTGCACCTCCGGATTCGACGGCGCCAGCACCGCGTAAAAATCCACCTGCCCATCCAGCTCTTCTATACTATTGCAGTAGGGCACCCCATTCTTTTCTGCCCACGCCCGCCCCTCCGCTTCCAGCATACCGGTGCAGCCGGCCACCTCGAAACCGCGCTCCGCTAGTTTACCGCGTAGCAGTTCCAAATACACGTTGGCGTGAAAATTCTCCAAATTGTAATCGACGAAACCGATCCGCTTTGCCATAATGGTTTTCCTTTCTGTTATCCGCCGTTAAAATCGCTTTTCGGGCCGCTGACACAAAAGAATACGACAACCGGCGCACCGCAGGAAGCCCCTCCCTCCACTCTCTCCTCTGACCTCGGGGATTCCCCCTTGTCAAAACTCATCTTCTTGCATATATATCTCTCTGGTTTTAAACAATATTACGCAAAACCATCTGGATGCCTCCGAAGCCCCAAAGGCCATCCACGGAGACATCCGGTTCTTTCGACCCCAGATACCTTCTCAGGGAGCTGTTCCAATCTATGTCCACCGCCGATTCCGCCTACCGCGTCCGCGCCGTCCAGTGCGACTACCGCGCCGACGATGAAGAAGTATACCAGTCCCTCAAAAGAGCCACCGAGCCATTGACCGATGTCTGGGAGAAGCTCGCCCGCGCCCAGCGCATCGGCATAAAATTCAACCAGGACAAAGAGCCGCATCGCTGGGTCACCTTCGAAGGACAGCTCCAGCAACTGGTCAGCGAAAAGGTCGCCCGCGCCGTACTGCGGCTCCTCCGCGAAAAAACGAGTGCCGAACTGATCTGCGTCGATGTGAGCTTTTACACCGTCTACAACGACGCAGATCCCAAGGACACCACCACGGTACTTCCTCTCCTGCGCGAATTCAATGTTGAGTATATCGACGGCACCCAGCCCCCTTACAAGACCTACCAGGTTCCCGGAGGCGGGCAGATGTTCCGCCAATATCTACTGCCGCAGGGAGCCATGGAAGTAGATGAATTCGTATCCGTCGCCAAGATGAAGAATCACGGCTTCATGGGCATCACCCTCGCCCTCAAGAACCTGTTCGGCCTGATGCCGACGCAGCCCCACGGTCACGCCCGCTTCTATTTTCACCATCTGGTGCGCATGCCCTATATGCTCGCCGATATGGGTCGCCTCTTCGACCCGGCGCTAAACATCGTCGACGGCCTGGTCGGTCAGGCCGGTCAGGAATGGGGCGATGGAGGTGAGAACAGCCCCACCCGCATCGGCAACAGCCTCATCGCCGGCGATCAGATCATCGCCACCGACGCCTGCGCCGCCCATCTGATGGGCCACGATCCGCAGAGCGACTGGCTCACCCCTCCCTTCCACCGCGATCGCAACGCCCTGCTGGCCGCCGCAGAAGCGGACTTCGGCACCGTCGACCTGGAGAAAATCGACTTCCAGACCGAATCTCAGGCGCCCATAGCCGAGTTCTTTTCCAACTTCACCGATTCCAGAGAGATGGTGGTCAGTTGGCGACGCACCACCTGTGAACAGGCGCTCTACTATCGCGACAACCAGAGCCAGTTCCTGGATAAATACGCCGGCGAATACATCCTGTTGCAGGAGAACCAGGTCCGCTGGCACGACAAAGACAGCCGACTCAGGCACAGTCGGCGCAGACTGGCGGGTGAAAAACCGGAACAGGCGATGTGGCTCAAATACGTCGATCCGGAGGAGGCCGAAGGAGAGCGCTTCGAGGTCTACGAACGAGCTCTGGCGCATATCGAAGAAGCGGGAATCTGAACCCACACCCCTCCCTCTGCGCAGGAAATTCCGAAGCCGATTCAGCGTCAATCCCTGAATCGGCTTCTCTATACCTCTTCGGTTTTTCTTGATCCCCCTCCGGAATCTTCGCACCTTTGATGCGCGAAAACTTCATCTTCAAAATAAAAAACCAGTCGGCGGCGAACGGCATCTCGAGAAAGAGCATCGCAATTTTCTGATCTGCCCGGCCGTTTTTTTGACCGGGCGAGTTTCCCCGAATTCCTCTCGTCGCGAATGGATGAGTCATCGACCGCCCTTCTCGCCGCCGCGAATAACCCCGTATCCACCAGGAGATCCGCCATGACCAGCGCACAACAGCCCCGCTGTCGGGATCTGGGCATCGCCATCGGCCCGGACGCTCCCGGCCCCGACAACGCCATCACCGACGTGCCCGGCGTGCGCGTCGGACACGTCACCCTGATCACAGGAGAGGGTCCCCTCCGGATCGGCCAGGGGCCGGTGCGCACCGGCGTCACGGCGATCCTTCCCCCCGGAGACAACTGGTTCCGCAAGCCGGTCGAGGCCGGCGCCTTTGTCTTCAACGGGGCTGGCACCACCGCCGGGCTCTCCCTCATCGACGAATTCGGCCGCCTCGAAACCCCGATCCTGCTCACCAACACCCTCTCCGTCGGCGCCGTCTACGAGGGGATCGTCCAGTACATGGTCGAATCCATCTTCCGCCCCCGGGGAGACGTTCCCTGGTTCAATCCAGTAGTCGGCGAAACCTCCGATGCCTATCTCAACGACATCGGCGGCCTCCACGTCCGCCCCGAGCATGCGGTGGAGGCAATCCGCTGCGCCACTTCCGGACCGGTCGCCGAGGGCTGCGTCGGTGCCGGCACCGGCACCAGCGCCTTCGGCTTCAAGGCGGGCATCGGCAGCTCTTCGAGAACCCTGGAGATCGGCGGCCAGCGCGCCACCATCGGCGTGCTGGTCCAGTCCAACTTCGGCGGCCGCCTCACCATCGCCGGTGTCCCCATGAGTGATCTGGAACCCCAGCCTCCCGCCCCTCCACATACCGGCAGTTCCATCATGATCGTCGTAGCCACCGACCTCCCCCTCTCCAATCGCCTCCTGAATCGGGTCGCCAAACGCGCCACTCTAGGCCTGGCGCGCACCGGCTCCAGCGGCGGCCACGGCAGCGGCGACTACATCCTGGCCTTCTCCACCACCTATCGTCAGGAGGGTGATATGCTGGGAATCCGGCTCGCCCTTTCGGATAACGAAGGTGAAATAGACCCGGTCTTCCAGGCGACCGCCGACGCCACCGAAGAGGCGATCCTCAACTCCCTCTTCCAGGCGGAACGCATGGTCGGCAGAGATGGCAATGCGCGCGAAAAACTCCCGATCGACCGGGTGAAGGAGCTTCTTGATTGAACCCAAGGTAGCAAAGGAGACGTCGAGAGCCGAAGGCTTCAGCGTCATGCACTACAGGCGCTACGGCCTGTAGAAAGTCGTCTCATGGGTGATGCTGAGTTCAATAGACAGGCTCGGCCCATCATCCCATGTGCCTGGGAACATTCTCCGGGACTTTGAAAACCACCTCCGGACCGATCGAGATGAATTCTCGACCAGGTCTTCCGGCCAGAGAGGAACACCCCCATGGAAATGCTGCTTCGACACGTGACCATGCGCGACCTGGCGGGAATGTACGCCCGCCACAGCGACAGATCACCCGCCCCTTATCTGAAAGATCCGAAGATCGTCAGACGAGCGCGTAGACTCGCAAAGAAGAACGGTCTCTGGGACCAGTTGGATCAGCTGGATCCGGAAGCCGACATTCCGGCTTTCAAAAGTTCGTGGTTCCGCCGCCTGCGCGAGACTAAGGATCGGCGGCTGGCCGCGTACTACGGTCGGCGAACCGGGCCTCTGGACCGGGCGGCGCTTGCGGTCTGGTTGGGCCACCCGCTGGGCGACATCGACTACCTGCAGGATCTGATCTGGACCTACTGCGAAGATTCGACCTGGGTCCACGGCGTTCACGATGCCAACGACATAGACCTTTCGGCGTCGGCGATGGGCGCCTCCCTGGCCGAGATCGTTCACTTTCTGGATGATCGCCTCGACACCGCCGTGAGAGATCGCATCTTCGCAGAAGTCGAAAAGCGGATCTTCCAGCAATTCTGGAACTACCGCAAGCCGGAGTGGTGGAAGACCGTCGAAAACAACTGGAACCACGTGTGCAACGGGAGCGTGATCCGCGCCGCTCTCTACCTGATCGACGATCCGGACGTGCTCGCTCACATGACGCACGCCGCGATCCAGAATCTCACCTACGCCCTCGACGGCTTTGCCGATGATGGGGGTTGCGGCGAGGGACCCGCTTACTGGAACTACGGCTTCGGCCACTACCTGAAAGTCGCTGAAGCCCTGCATCAGCGGACCGGTGGAGAGTTGGATATCATGGCCGGAGACAAAATAGAAAGGATCTGCCGATATCCGCTGGCCGCGCACATTGACGGCCCGTTCTATTCGAGCTTCGCCGACTCGGGCCATGGAGAAATCCCCGCCTGGACTGCCCTCCTCATCAATAGCTCCTACGCCATCCCCGAGCTGTACGAACTCTGCCTCCTCAACCAGGATCGCACTCTGCACCTGAGCAACATGTTCGACCTGGCGCTGTACGGCGGTGAAAAGGGAACCGGAAAACCGGATCCATCCGATTACGAGCTTCCCGATCTCGGGCAGGCAAAGCTGATAGGCGCGCCAGGCGCCAGGCAGATGACGATTATGGCGCTGGCCGGAGACAACGGTGTTTCCCACAACCACAACGACATCGGCAGCTTTATCGTCTACCGTGCCGGCAAGTTGCTGCTCGTCGATCCGGGTGCACCTATGTACACCAAGCAGACCTTTTCGCCGCGCCGCTACGAAATTATCTACTGCCGGTCGAAAGGCCACTCCGTGCCTGTAATCGACGGCAGAGAACAGCGAAACGGTTCCCGCTACCGCGGAACCCTGCGGACGGAAAACCTGAATGGAGAGGGCCCGAAACGCGCGATCATCGACATGACTCAGGCCTATCCACGCGGCACAGTCGGCAGCCTGGTGCGTACCCTGGAACTGGACCCGAAAACCAATCTGCTCGAACTGTGCGACAAGTACGCGTTCAAACAAAAACCGAAATCCATAGAAGAGGTGTTCATCACCTTCGAGAAAGCGACCGTCTCCCGGGACCGGAAGTCCGTTCGCATCGGCACCAAAACCTCGGGACTGGAAATCCGGACGATCGACGCGCCCGGAAAATTCGCAATCGCGGTCCTGGAGAAGGAATCGAAAGAGCACCAGCGCACCGACGACATCATCACCCGAATTACTTTTACGCCGTCCAACCTGGCTCGAGAGATCTGCCTGTGCTTCTCCATCGGGTGAGACCGGCTCGATTTGCGGACATCCCGGCGTTTGATGATATCTCATACCGGATGGCGAAATAGATATCCGGATATTTCCGGGATTTCTCCGGTGTAGACCACCAAACATCCGGACGTCCAAAGAGCAAAACGATTTTTGTCGGGAACAAACTCCTCGCGTCCTCTAAAAACAAAGGATAATCGTGATGGAAAAATACCAACCCGTCCAGTACGAACTGCTGCGCCCTTCGGAAGTGAAGTCGCTACGCGAGATCTGCCCGGTCGTCTACATCCCGGTCGGCTCGCTCGAATGGCACGGCGTTCAGAACCCCCTCGGCACCGACGGACTCAAGGCGCACGCCATCTGCTGCGAAGCGGCGCTGCGCCACGGCGGCGTGGTTCTTCCCACCCTCTTTCTCGGCATCCTGGGCGACGGCCGCGGCTGGGGCCCGGAGGGCTGGGGCGGCTACACCATAACCTCCCAGGACCAGGCGAGCATGGAAGAGAACATCTACCGCACCGCGCGCGGCCTGATCGCCGACGACTGGAAAGTCCTGGTTGGCGTCACCGGCCACGACATCGAGCCCCAGCGAGACGCCATTCACGACGGCATCCAGCGCGCCTGCAAGGGAACGGACGCCAAAGGATTCGGCATCACCGAGGGAGAGAACTGGAGCGGCGGCGCTTCCATGAAATACAGCATGGACCACGCCGGCGCCTGGGAGACCTCCGCCATGATGTTCGCCTGGGGAGAGCGCGTCTGCCTGGACGAGTTGAAGGAGCAGACGGACGCCAACGACAGAACCGCCGTCGAATCGATGCAGATGCAGGAACCGGAGGGGATCGGCGGTTGGAATCCGCTCAAATACGCCTCGGCGGAACTGGGACAGCAGATCGTCGAATTCTGCGCCAAACGAATCGGCGAAAAGGCGGCCGCCGTCCTGGAGGGAAAGGTCGAACCGCTCGAAAAGGCAGACCGAATTTTCATGGACAACCCCGGACCGACGGATTAGGCCTCCGGGACTTGATCGAGACGAGCAAACTCTACTGAGTTCACCATGCTTCGCAGGGGAAAAATTCTGGCCATATAGAGGGAGCCGTTCTCAGCTCAGAGGACGGCTCCCGGCATTTCTGCTTGAGTTCAATTTTCTTGATTTCCAGATCCCGCCGCTTTATCTTATAACCGAGAGCTCATCAGGGAGCCGCCAGTCCGCGGGAAGACCTCAGGTCACCTGTCCTCCATAATACATAAACCTTCTTTCTGCCTGTCGCTAGCGGACACCGGGCACGTTTCAGGAAAGAGGGTCTGTATGGCCAGGCAACTTCCCCCCCATCCCAATCTCAAGCATCTCAAGAACCAGGCCAAAGCGCTGTTGCAAGCCCACAAAGCGGGCGATGGCGAAGCGGGCGGGCGCATCAAAGCAAACCTGCCGCGTCTATCCAGGGTCCCGGATTCCGAGATCGCCGTTGCGGATATCTCCCTCCAGGAGACCCAGCATGTAATCGCCCGCGAGTACGGATTCTCCGGCTGGACCAGGCTGAAAAACGCGGCCACATTCGAGAACTTCGTCAATTTGAGAGATAGAGAAATCCAGGCCGTGATGAAGAGAATAACTCGGGATACTATACAGGTCGCGCTGTGGGCGGGCAGCGAAGAGGTAAAAGAAAAATTCCTCGGCAACATGACGGATAGATTGCGCACCTTCGTGGAAGAAGAGCTGGAGTTTAAGGGGCCTCTGGCCCCCTGGTGCCTGCCCGAAGCCGATCTAGAAACACCCCCCCTCGACTCCCTCGATGGCCTGCTCGAACTCACGGACAGGGAGATCCAGATCGCGCTTCGGGAGATAGATCAAACGGAGGTGGCGATCGTTTTGGGACAAGCCAGTCCGGAGGTGAAAGAGAAACTCCTGACCAATGTGTCCGAACCCGTGCGCGCCTTTATAGAAACCCAGCTTGCAGCTTCCGAGAAGGTTCCTTCCAAGGAGATCGCAAAGGTTCAACGAGAGTTTCTGGAGACGACAAAAGCCGCCATAGAAAAGGCGACCGAGGAAGTGAGGGAAAATATCGAGGCAGCGAGAGAGCAAATCATACAGATCTACCAGTCAGAGCGATGAACCAGGACCGGACCGTTTCCGAGCCCCGAATCCGAGCAGAACGGGCAAATCGATAGATTGAGGTAAAGCGAAAAACTGGGGGATCTCCTCGACTTTAGAAGATGAGATCCCCCTCTTAACTCACTTCATTACAATCCCGGCGGATTTCCCTCGACTCGGGCGCCGCCAACTACCTCCCGAAAATCATCGAACGCCATGCCGGGGGAACGTATCCACTTCCAGTTGCAATCCACCAGGGTCATGCTGTAAGGATGCACGCTTTCAGACTTCCCTTTCTCCCACGGTTCCTCCGGCCAGATCGTATGCCCCTGCTTGGTGCAGACCTGCAGGCGGCGGTCATCGAGTTGCAGGTGCGCGCGCCGCTCATCCAGCCACTGCGCCGTCAGCCGCGCCTGAAAAATGGCGGCCCCGGTCCCGTCGTAGCACTCGAACAGCCAGGCCTCCACGTCGCTGTCTTCCAGGGGGATTACCTCCCAGCGTCGGACTTCATGCAGAAAACGCGAGTCGTAGACCGTCATCTCGAAGCGCATCCTCGGGGGGTGCGCCAGCCCCAGATGCTGGGCGAACGCCCCGCCGTACCCCGGCACGCACCCCTCGAAGGATTCCCCCCAGAGTTCAGATGCCACCGTAGCCACATCCAGCCGCAAATTGTTACTCGCAACGTGGGCGCGGAAATCAGACGCCAGACCGCGATAGTATTCCGCCAGATCCCCACTCTCGGGAAACGGAGTTCGCGGATAGAAAACGGCCGCCTCCCCAAGATGCTCTATCGCCGCGTCGCGCAAATACTCAGGGCCACCCAACTGCACGAAGAGTGCATTCGCCGGTTTCTCCGCAAGCGCCTCGAGCCAGCACTGCTTCACCTCCCGTTCCCGCTCCACGAAAAGAGATAGGTTGTCCCTGCGCACCGCTGCAGAATCGATATTCTCGTAGCAGCACGGATGGATCAGGAAGATGATCTGTTCGATCTCCATTTCCCCTTCTTTCTCCGATGGGTCGACGCAGTTGACGGGCAATCGACCGCTATAGCTGTGACACTCCGCTGGAGCTTTCTTTCTGGCAGAATCCAGCAAGCTTACCCGGTCGCGTTAATATAAGGGCAGTCACCCCTGCGTCGAATGGGCATATTATCAATATTTCACGAAACCGGCGATTAGCCCGAGGGTAGCTCCTCAGGCCAATCGCCTCTCCATTGCATAGGGGCACGGCGACTCCTCAGTCCGCTTTTTCGTACCCTGCCAGAAGCGCTCGCGCCTCTTCCCATCGATGCCAGCGCTCCGCCCACTCGGTCGCGGTCCAGCCGCGCATCGTGTCCCGCCCCTTCGGATCCGCGCCGTGATCGAGCAATATTTCGATCAGCTCGAGGTCGTGCTGCCATATCTTGATCTGCAGGACCGTGTAGCCGCCGTTGCACCAGATGACCCTGGCGTTGGGATCGGCGCCATGATCGAGCAGCAGGCGCACGATCTCGGCGCTGCGGGTCGCGTGGAGCGCGGTGAACCCCTCGTAACTAGGGGCGCTGGCCAGGTCGGGATCCCGCTGCAGGAAGGCGCGGACCTGATCGATATCGTCGAGACCCGCCGCGACGACGATATCCGGCTCGGCCCCGTTTTCGATGAGAAACTCGGCCAGATCCTTCCGGCCCGAGTCGGCAAAATGGTGGACGGCGTTGCCCAGCGGCGTGTGTTGGTGCAAACCACCCGCTCTGGCGTTGGGATCGGCGCCGTGGTCGAGCAGCAGGCGGGCCATCTCGACGCTCTTGACCGAAACGAGCAACTCGCGCATATCCAGATCCGGCTCCGTCGCCAGAAGGGTTTGGGCGCGCTCGGTATCGTCCAGCCTGGTGGCGCTCTCGATGTCGACGGTGGCGCCGTTTTCTATGAAGAATGCGGCTCGCTCCGGATCGCTGGCAAACCCGCTCAGAGCGACGGTGCTCGGATCGGCGCCGCGCTCGAAGAGCAGGCGACCCATCTCGACGCTCCTGATCAGGTTGATGGGAAGGTTGTCTCCGAACCCGATTTGATGGATCAGGTCCGGTTCCCCGTATAGCAGCGCTTTGACGCGCTCCATATCGTCCATCATGACCGCGGCATCGATACCCACCCGAGCGCCCCGTTCGATGAGCAGATCGACGGCGACCGGCTGCTGGTGTTGGATGGCGTAGGTCAACGCGGTGCAGTTTTCCACCAGTCTGATCTCGGCGTCAGCGCCGTGGTCGAGCAGGGCGTGGATGATCTCCGCGTTCCCCTTGAGAGCGGCTATGTGCAGCAGCGTGAACTCGTCCTTGGACGAAAAGCTGGGGAAAGGTCCCTGGATATGGACCAAGACCGGGTCCTGGGCCAGCAGCGCTTTGACCGTCTCCGCGTCGTTCTGAATTACGGCTTCGAGCAGATGGACTTCCCTGTCGGCCGGGTCCGGATCGCTGGTGCGGACGGCTTCCCTGAGCGCGACCCAGCCGGCGAAGCCGTATTCACGGGCGATGACGAGCTGAGCGTCTACCAGTGTCAGCGCGCTCAAAGCGTCGTCCGCTTGGCCCTGGTAATGGGGCAGGGCCTCGCGCAGGCGTTTGAAAGCCTGCGGCTCGCCGGCCTTTAGTCCCTTGCGCAGAGCTTTGGCCTGATTCTTGAGATGGGTAAGACTGGGATTGGGAGGTAGTTTGGACATAGCAACCCTCTCTCATAGATGCCCGTGTCCGCTGATACCAGGCGAAAGAAGGTTATATAATCTCGTAAGAGGTCGGGTGGACTGGGCCCTTTCCGCGGACAGGACGCTTCCCGAGGAGCGCTACAGCAGTTAATGTAAACGCCCCCGAGAGGAGAATCAAGGTGAAATTGTCCTGGGATTTGATACCAGGTTGCTGAAAAGATGTCCGGGTTGAATAAGGTCGCGCCCGGCCGTGTCAGCACGCCGAAGACGACCTCGTCCGGCCTGCCACTGAACCCATGACTTCAATGAGACCCCAATCCTCATTTTCCAGGCAGATATTTCCAATCTCGTCGCCATTACTATGTTCTAGGAAATCCTCCGCAATCTACTCTTACCGAATAGAGGCAGCATCCTCTGCCACCAAGCCCCTCAGTAAGGAAGCAAAATATGGCGTCGATCTCGCGATTTTCTCTCATCTATTGCTTTGCCCTCGTGCTGGGTCTGTGCTCCTTCGCCCTCGCGCAGGATGGTTCCTCCGGCTATATCGACGACGTCGGCTCCACCGCAGAAGAGTTCTTCGACGCCCGCACGGGCAATTTCGAGGACTGGCTCCAGAGAGAGGACCGGATCGACTGGGATGCCGACGGTGACTTCGACTTCGACGACTTCCACATGCTGCAGTGGTTTGCCAGCGATGAATCGGAAGATGCCAACGAGGACAATTTTCTCGACGAAGACGATTTCACTCTCTTCCATTGGCTCGTTGGCGAAGAGGCGGCAGATCTGAATGCGGATGGGAAGATGGATGCGGTCGATCACGCACTCTACATGGAAGCAAATGGTGTCTTCGAAAACGCGGGATTCTTCGTCCTGCTGGAGCCCGATTCCGACCGCGTCGTCGTCGAATGGGAGACCAGCCAGCCCGGCTACAACGACACGATGCGCTACCGGGCGGTGGGCGAGACCGACTGGCAAAAGGTCCACAAGGGAGGCACCCCCGGGGAATCCGATCCCTTTGCCCACCTGATCAGACTGACCGGCCTGTTGCCCGACACCGATTACGAGTTCGGGCTGCGCTCGATCAGCGCCGATGGCCTCTCCACTCCCCCGCACGAAGACGACTACGAAGGCACCTTCCGCACGCGCGGAGAAACCGATATGCGCCGGGGGGCGATCCTGAATATGGACGTTCAGACCAGCAGGCAGGAGGCGATCATCTCCTGGGCAACCAACCGCTCGACAGAGGCCCGTTACACGGTAAAAACGGTATCAGGTGGACAGACCGTCGCCGAAGGCACTCTGGACCGGGAGGGCAGCTACGCCCACGTCGTCGAGATTCAGGGACTGGAACCGGCCACGGAATACGAGGCGACACTCAGTTCGGTCCCTGTCAGCGCATCCGGCTCCACCGACGAAGAGCATATGCTCGACGTCGAAACGATCCGTCTTACCACGCGCAGCGACAGCCCGCCGGTGCGCATGCTCTTCCCCCCCTTCGCAACGGCCAGTTCCACCCTCGCCATGGTCGATCTGACCTTCAACCAGCCCGTGCGCCTGCGGGTGGACTACGCCCGCACCGACAACTTCAACGCCAGAATGACTGGTTCCACCGCCGCCCAGTTCTATCATAAGTCAGTTGCCGCGGACAAACCCCTGCGCAGACATCTGGTCAACCTTCCCGATCTCGAGCCGGGAATGACCTACCGCTATCGGATCACCGCTTTCGCCGCCGGTGGCGACTCTCTCACCACAGACCCACGCGGCTACGACCAGTGGAGCGCAGACTGGCAGTTCACCGCGCTGGCGGCCGGCGACACGCTGGCGCCGGTCATCGTCGAAGGACCGCAGGTGATCAGCCGGGACCAGATCGCCGTGGTCGAGTGGACCACCGACGTGGAAACCATCGGCAAGGTAACCTTCGGCACCCAGGGCAGCGCCTACGGCACCTCCGACGAGTTCTCGGTGACGGATCTGACGCCGGACGGCCGCCCTCGCCTCTCCCACAAACACGCAGTGACCCTGGCATCTCTGACGCCGGGCACTGCCTATCAATTCCGCATCTGGGGAGCCGCAGCCAACGGCAAAATCGTGACATTCACACCGCAGAACGCGGCTGGCAAGAGAACCGGCATACGGCAACCGCCGGGAGGATCAGGAAGCTTCATCACCGATGCTCAACCCGATACCCGCCCCCCGGTCATCCTCTCGGGCCCAACCGTTACCTCCCGAACCCACGACACGGCGATCGTCGAGTGGATCACCGACGAACCGGCCAACAGCCAGGTGCGCTTCGGCAGGACAGATCTCGACGAAAGCCTGCGCTCCGGCGAAAACGAAGTGCGACACAGGCTGGTCCTCAGCAACCTGGAACCGGGCACCACCTATCAATACGATGTATCTTCGACCGATGCGCTGAACAACGGGCCGGCCCAGAGCGCCCAGGCGCTGTTCACTACCAGCGCCGCAGTCGACCTGACGGCCCCGAAACTGACGGCAAAACCGAACGTGGCGTACAAAAACGATCGCAGCGCCACCATCCAGTGGCAGACCGATGAACTGGCCACCGGTGCAATCGAATTCGGACTCTCTACTAACCTGGGCACCGTTCGCCAACTGTCCACCGCCGGCAGCGAACACGAAATCTCCCTGACCAGCCTGGAGCCGGAGACCACCTACTTCTACCGGATCTCCTCTGCGGACCTGAACAACAACGGCCCGACACAGAGCGCAGTCGACAGCTTTCAGACGGATGCGTTGGCGGACCTGGTTTCCCCGGTGCTGGGCGGCATCGATGCCGCGCCGACGGATTCGACGGCAATTGTCCACTGGCAGACCGACGAACTGGCCGACAGCTTCGTGGAATTCGGCACCGACTCCCTGCTGCTGGATTTCAGAGTGGGAGAGACCAGGGATCAGTTAGCCCACGAAATCACGCTGGCCAACCTGATCCCCGGAATCCGCTATTACTACAGGGTCGGCTCGATCGACCGGGCCGGCAATCCCCCGACGGAGAGCGACCTGCTCAGCTTCACTACGCTAACCGCGGCCGACACTACGCCACCGGCTCCACCCACTGGCCTGCAGGCGACTCCCGGTTCTGAACAGATCCTGCTCTCCTGGGACGCCAATCCCGAAGCCGATCTGGGCGGGTACAACCTGTACCGCCGCGCCGGTGACGGAGAATTCACTCCCCTGGTCACCCGTCTGACGCAGACCAGCTATGCGGATCTGGGATTGAGTAACGGAGTAGCATACGAATACCGGCTCACCGCCATCGACCGGACGGTCACACCCAACGAGAGCACTCCGGGCGAAACGGCGAACGCCCAGCCCATCGCATCAGCCGCTCCCTCCGCTCCCCAACCTCTGACCCAGCAGGGCAACCTCCTGAGCCCAACCCTCGTCTTTGCCAATGCCACACCAGTCCACGGCGAGGCATCCCTCACCTACACCCTCCAGGTCTCCACCAATTCCCTCTTCGGCGACGTCACCGCGTCCATCTCCAACCTGACCGAAGGAACCGGCATCGCAGACGCGGGCAAGACCGCCTGGACCATCGACCGCCAACTCGAGGAGAACCAGACCTACTACTGGCAGGTGCGAGCCGTAGAAGACGATATCCTCGGACCGTTTTCCTCCTCCCGTCAGTTCATCACGCAGCGCCGGCCGACGCTGGTCGGCGACTTCAACGGCAGCGGCAGCATCGATTTCGACGACTTCTTCCTCTTCAGCGACAACTTCGGCAAAGACGCCACGGGAGATGCCGCGCCCTTCGACCTCGACGGCAACGGCAGCGTCGATTTCGACGACTTCTTCCTCTTTGGCGACAATTTCGGCAAAAGCATTTCGGGCAAGCGCTACTCCTCGAGCGAAGCGCTGGAATCGGATCTGATACTCACCCTGGAGGCGGAGGGAGGACGGCGGTCGGATGATGGTCGGATACTCTTGAGGGCGATGGCCGATCGGGTTCAAGATATCAAAGCGTTCGGCCTGGTGCTCCGCTTCGACCCCACCTTGGTCGAATTCGAAGGACTGGATCGCAATCCGGAAAATCTGCTGGAGAAGGACGGACGGATCGCTCCCCTGCTGCACGTGCTCTCTCAAGAACCGGGAGAACTCGTCCTGGGCAACGGCATCACCTCCGGCGAACCGGTTTCCGGCCAGGGCCTGCTGGCCGCGCTCAACTTCCGGCTCATCGGCTCGGTGAACGAAGTCCTGTTCACGCCATCAGAGGCGCACGTGGCCGGGCCGGATGGAGAAGGACGCAAAGTGGTGCAGCTCAAATCCGCACGCCTGATTCCCAACACCTATCACCTGGGCGCCAACTTTCCCAATCCGTTCAATCCATCCACCAGCATCGACTACGCCCTGCCACAGGCCGGGCCGGTTCACCTGAGTGTTTACGATGTCCTGGGACGCCAGGTGCGCCTTCTCGTAGCTAAAGACAGACACCCCGCCGGTTTCTACACCGCTGCCTGGGACGGCCGCGACCAGCAGGGCCGCAGCGCGGCCAGCGGCGTCTACTTCTACCTGCTCCAGGTGGGAAATGAATTCCGCCAGGCGCAGAAGATGGTGTTGGTAAAATGAGATTGAGAAATAGCATTAAGATATCTTGACGTCAAGACGTCTTAATGCTACCATAATAATATTATGAATACAACTAAACGCAGCACTATCTATTTCGATCCTGAAATCCATCGCGCACTCCGCCTGAAGGCTGCGGAAACAGACCGGTCGATTTCCAACCTGGTCAATGATGCGGTGAAACTGGCCCTGACCGAGGACACCGAGGATCTGATCGCCTTCGACAAGAGGAGCGGGGAGCCCAATCTGTCGTTTGAAGATGTCGTAAAGGTCGGTCACCGCGGTAGCGTCTACCGCTAACGCGAATCAAGCTTTCCCCCTCTCCGCGATCTCGACTTTCGCTCCTTCAAATCGCCCAGAAGCGCATATTCTTCGGAACGGCGGCAGCCAGGCATTGTATGGTCTTGGGAATGCCCGGCACCAGGTCGAAATAGTTGTCCGAAAAAACCGCCCGTCCTCCGTCTCCGCAGTGCACGCCGTGAGCGTAAGCATCACTGACTAGCTCGATCCGCTTTCCTCTGACTCGGACCTGTATATTCGGCTCGACGGTCGCGAGCTGACGATGGGGAACCAGCGTCCAGATCGACGGATGTGATTCGATTCCTTCTCCTTCCAGATCGGCCACGTAAATCCACTCGGTCGGATCCAGTTCCCGTTCGCCCGGTACCACCTCACTGCACACCTCGACCATCCCATTCTCGGCGACCTCGACCGCTCTCTCTTCCATCCGCGCATCCGTTCCATCGACCCGCATCCAGCCACAGAGCAAAATACCTTTCACCCGCTCCAGACTGTCATTCACCACCCGCGTAACCAGCCTTCTACCCCGCCGGCGCACGATCGCCCTGATCGGCGCACAAGCGTTGCGGATCCAATAGTAACTCGGCTTGCGCCGCAGATAGTAGTCGATCGGCGTCCAACCCGCCTCTCCCCAGCAGTCGTTGTACATCCAGATAAGCGCCCCCTGGCAGTCATCCCGCACGTCGAGTTTGCGAAAGCGCAGTGCCTCGATGGAGCGGCCATACATGATCGCCTGGAACATCTGTCCATAGAGAGTATAATCTCGCACGCTCAGTTCCTCCGGATCTGCATAGTGCAGACGAATCGCCGCCGGTGTGGTCTCCTTCTCGAACTGATTGGTGTGTTCCTTCCAGGCGCGCGACTCTACGTGCCGTTCCTCCGGCTTGAGAAACTCCTTCACCGAATCCAGATGACAGGGGCCGATATAGCCGTATTCACTGACAAAGCGACTCCCGCACTCGTCGAATATTTCGTGCCGAATGCGCCTCTCCATATCCGGATTCATAGTACAGTTGTGCCACCAGTGACAGTCCCCTTCGGTCTCGACATTGGGCGTAGTGCCACCTGCCGGACTGCTCGGCCAATAAGGTCGCTCGGGATCCAGGGAACGACAGACATCGGGCAAGATCTGATTGTAAATCACACTCCCCCCTGTCCGCAGATCTCTATCCCCAAACTCCCGCCCTCCGTTCCACCACTCGGCAAACCCCCAGGTGTTCTCATTGTTTCCGCACCACAGTGCGATGCTGGGATGATGCCGCAGCGCCGCGACCACCGCCTCCGCCTCCGCGCGCACCGCTTCGCGGAAAGCGGCATCGTCGTCCGGATATTCAGCGCAGGCAAACATGAAGTCGTGCCAGATCAGGATACCGGCGCGATCGCACGCCTCGTAAAAAGCCGGATCCTCGTACACCCCGCCCCCCCAGATCCGCAGCATATTGAAATGCGCATTCTTCGCCTGGCCGACCAGCTCCTCGTATTTCTTCCGACTCACGCGAGCGACAATACCGTCGGCGGGAATCCAGTTTCCCCCCTTGCAGAAGACATCTCGGCCGTTCACGCGCACGCAAAACCGACTCCCCCCCGTCCGTATCGGACTCCGATCTATCTCGACGGTGCGCAGGCCGATCTCCAGTTCCCGCCTATCGCATTCCTGCCCATCGCACAGCACGCGCGCAGTGACGAGGTAGAGCGGCTGTCCACCCATGCCATTCGGCCACCAGAGCTGCGGATCCGGAATCTCGATGAAGCTCTCCACCGGCGAACGCCCCACCTGGACGCTTATCGGCAATTTGCGGATGATCTTCCTCCCCTTCGGCGGCCGGATAGTCAACTCCAATACGCACGGACGCTCGCTCCAGGGATGCAAATTCTCGACGATCGTTTCCATCTGAATCAAAGTCGAATCCCCATGCATCAACGTATCCAATCGCACGTCGCGCAGCACCACACCGGAGTGTCCCTCCAGCCGCACACCGCGCCAGATGCCGATATTGGGCAGCGCATCGACCCAGTCCCAGCCATAGGAAAACTGCGGCTTGCGCAGACGACTGATTCCGGGAAACTTCGCGCGCGTCCCGTACACCTGACGCCGATCCCCGCTCATCGGTTTTAACTCTTCGGGAACCAGTTCGGCACCGGCGGTGAGTCGCACAACCAGGTCATTCCGCCCTTTCTCGAGTCGGTGCCGCACGTCGAACACCGCGGGCACAAAGGCATTCTTCGCCTCTCCGATCAAAGTGTCGTTGAGGAAGACCTGAGCGTGGAGATCCAACCCGTCGAAAACGAGCTGCTGCCGCTCCTGTTCCAAAAAGGCCGCAGTCGCGTCAAAATGCATGCGATACCACCAGGATTTTTTCTCCGGCCAGCGGCATTCCCAGGCGTTGGTGCTGACCAGCGGCTCCTCCATCTGCCCCGCTCGCATGAGATCGAGATGGATCTCACCCGGCACCCGAGCGGCAATCCACCCGGAGCGCGCCTTTTTTATTTTCAGCAACCCCTTCTCTCCCCGACAGGAGAGAGATTCCGGACGCACCTTCCAGTTTCCATTGAGGTCGATAGTATGCAAAAGTCACCTTCCGTTTTTTCAAGTCGGCTTTGTCGATGCCATCTGCTGACATCGGCGCAATTGTCCAATAATCTTTTTATTTCCCTGCCTGCCCGAGCTCTAATGAAACCTCGTTAAAGCGAATCTCCAACGCGCGATAGAGCGCATTCCGGTTGGCAGCCGGCGGATCATCCCTCAAAACCCACTCCGCATCCGGTCGCAGGTTAATCCGGTAAATAGAACCGCGATAATCCACTCTGAGATGATCCTTCTCCTCGATGAACTCCCCCTCTACCTCCCCATCCGTCAGGATCACCGGTACCAGCAGATGCAACCTCTCGGGCTTCGGCTCGCAGCGTACCGCGTACTCCAGTCCTCGATCGCTCAGCACGTAGCTCTCCGTCAATTCACAACAACCACCCAGTTCCCCCGTATACCGCACCTCAAAAGCCACCTCTTCCGGCATCTCCCGCAAAACCGTAAACTCGACATCGGAAATTTCGTCGGAAAAATCGGCCAGCCGACGCTCCCTTCCCTCGCTATCCCACCAAACCGGACCGATCGCCAGACTGACAGTTGGTCGTTCGACCCCGAATGAAAAAGTCGCGTCCGGTGAAATACTCCCCGCGAGAGCGATCTCTGATCGGACTCCGATGCGCTGTAATCGCCCCAACCCGGTCCCATCCTTCTCCCGATCGGCGCGCGTGTCCACCTCCACATGATACCCTCCACAGGAGGCGAACACCTTGTGGAAGGCGGGCCACAGCGCAAAGGCAAAGCCCCCCATTTCCGCAGGTGTTGTCTCTTCCTCGATATCCTCGTCCGCCAGATGATATGCCGCCCCCAGAAGACTGGCGGCCAGAGATCCGTACACGCTGTATGGCCCCCCCGAATCGACGCCGTGCCCCAGCTCCGGATGAAACCCCTGCTTGGTGTGCCGAAACGGCTCCATCTCCAAGATCCACGGCAGCGTCATCTGCACCGCCCGCCGCCCTGCACGTTTGAAAATACCGGCGGTCAATTCGTCTCCCGCTGTTTTGTAAAACGCCGCCCGACTCTCGCACAGACAGGCGAAGTGCGCCTCGACAAAGTGGAACTGGTTGCTCCGCCCTCCGAAAGGCATCTGCCCGGTGGAAGACTGCATCAGCAGCGAACTGATCGCTCCCCGCCTACATATCTCATCGATCCAACCCGCGTGCTCCCCAGCATAGCCCCGATGACGAATCATATCCAGCTGCTGCTTGACCACCAGGTCGTATGTCATCGGATCGCTCGGGTCGCGATACATTCCCCAGGGAGTGAAGTCTCTCGCCAGATAGCGAATCGCCCCACCCACGATTCCCCCATCTCCACCCAAACCGTACCTCTGCTTGAAGAACTCCCCGGCCAGCGCAAAGACCGCCAGATTGTAGTTTCCCACCACCCCCTCTTTAGCCGCGACGTAACTCGTCCACGGATCGTGGTTCCGCCAGGCCTCCTCCCAGCGCTGTCGACGCTCCTCGGATACCCTGTCCCGCAGCGCCGCGTGGGCGTACACCATCTCCTTGACCCAGAATTCAGGGGCGAGCTGTACCTGGTCCAGATGAAGCAGTCTTTCCTCATAAATCTGGATACACGTTTCCACCAGATCCAGACAGCGCCCTGCCGCGATCAGATGCCCCAATCCTCCCAGAAAGCGAGTCTGCGCATGCACCAGCAACTTCCGCCCACTCCGATTTTCCGCGTAGAACTCCTCTTTGGAAAACGGATCGACGATAATCCCGTCTCCATCGAGCCAGGATGCCAGAGCGCGGACGATCCTCTCGGCCGCGTCCAGATAGGTCTCGCGCGTGAGGCCGGTCGGCTCAGGTCTATCTTCCAGCCCGATCGCCTCGCGGGTTCTCTCCCAGGTCTCCTGCAGCGGGTATTTCTCCTCTATGCGGAGTTCCTGCATAATCGTCTCCTCGCACGACAGCCTGCAACCACGCTATCGCGCCGATTTCGCCGCAAAATACCGTTCATCTCGCGCTAGCAGAATCGACCGGATTCCCCGTCTCTACTCAGGTCCACCGTCTCCATCGAATTCAACCCAATGGGCCCCCTCAGGAACGTGGATCGTAACCCGCCCCGATTCACGCGAAACGACATCTACCACCTCACCGTCGAGCAACGCCTGCGATTCATCACCACCTGTAAGAAACGTCACATCCGTCCCGGGAGACACTATTCCCCCACGGTTGCTCTGAAAAATCGCGCTGATCTCGTCCTTGGCTTCAAAACCGATAGAGCCAGTAGCCAACAGCCGTCGCCCCCGGCGCACGAAATAAAAATCCACCTCATCTCCGTTCATCCTCAACAACCCCGCCCGTGCATTCAACGCAATCCCTTCCCATTCCACCTCGCCGTCGATCGATTCGAACACCAGATCGATCAGGTCCTCGTCGTGCTCGATCCTCGCCCCGGTGAAATTCTCCCCCGCGATCCTCTGCATGGCCGGACAATTCTCTTCGCCGGTATGGGGAAACAAAACGGTCGCCGCCTGCCTCCGATCTCCGCTAAAACCGTACTCTGCGTGTAGATACATCGGCGCCTCGTCCATCTGCGACAGCCCTCCCCTTTTCAGACGAGTCCCCTCATCCGCAGGCGTAGCGAGAAATACCGTCAAGAAAACTTCGTCACCAAAAGCCCAGCGATACATCTCCCGATCGGCAACCGTCTCGTGATCCATAGAAGGAGGATGCAGAGCAACGCGCATGGGCGAACCGGACGAATCGCTCCGCACAATCTCGTCGAACAGCACAAAATACGGAGTTGCTCCCGGGCTTCGATCTTTGACGAGAAGCATACTGCGCAGATGTGTCCCCCCCTTCACCGCCTCTCCGGAATGGCCGATCGCATAGTCGACGGCAGGATGCAAAATCCCTTCTTCCAGGCCGCCTCCCGTCTTCGACAAATGCGGCTCGTCCCTGTCCAGATAGACGATATTGCCGCTGACCGCATAATCCCACTCCGACCGAATATCGAATCTGCTCACATAGGGCCAGCTGAACCCGGGAACCGGCCGCCCCCAACCTTCGTAGCCCGAGTTCCGGACCAGCGTCTTCCCATAGCCGGTGAGATGGATGGCGTTTATCTCAAAATGATCGTGAGAAAAACCCTTGTCCGGTGCCCACAGCACTCCCATCATGGACCGCTCGTTCGGCTCCTTCTCCCAGAACGCGGCGTATCCCGACGACAGAAGCTGGCTACTCGGGGCCACCGGCTCCGGCAGCTGTTTCCCGATGAGCACATAGCTCAGAATCCCCGGGTCCGGCGGCGCCGGCTCGAACCAGGCCGCGCTGGCCGCCGCCCGCTCCGAAAACCGATAGGCGCGGTAATTGGCCGGATACCCGCGCGTGCCGCTGTGCTCGGTTTCGCGGCAGTCCTGAAAAATCGGAAAATGCCGGGTCGGCGTGACCATGCCCCCATAGAACCACTCGTAAAATTTACCCAGAAGCGGATCGGAATAGTAGTCATACCACCCGACAAAGGTCAGCACATCCATGAAGTAGGTCTTGGCGAATTCGCTCCCCGCCAACCGCGCCGAAGCATAATTCCCCCCAACCAGGGCTACCCCATCGTCGGTGAAGTGCTGCCTCAAACGCCTGTCGTACGCCGCCGCATACTCTTCAAAAAGCGCCTGGTCCCCGATGTAGAGCGCCCAGAGCCCCATCGCCCCGTATTTTGCGAGGTACCACGACCCCTGTCCCTTATCCCGTTCGAATTCGTACCAGACGCGCAGCCGCGCCTCGATTTCAGCGCGCTCCTCTTCCGCAAGTTCGCCGTGAACGATGTCGAGGGCGAGCACCGAATGAAAGAACGCATCACCCCCGCTGATCATACTCGCCCAATCCCCGAGCGGCCGCTCCAACCGCGCCTCGTTGATGCTCTCCCAGTGGCGCATCTGCTCTACGATGTGCAGGGTATACTCCCGCTTCTTCTCCGGAAACAGTATATACGCGAGGGCGGCCTGGCGCATGAGCTTGTTCATGCTGTAGAGCTTCTCGTAGTACGAGCCATCCTCTCTATACTTCAGCGCCGTACTCCCCTCTACGACCTCTTTCATCTTGCCCCAGAGTTCGCTAGTCGCCCGCGACCTGAGTTCCGGATACATATCGGCGCGCACGATCAACCGCGGATGCTCGGCGCTCCACGCCGAGCTGCAGATCCCTGTCGAAGCCATCATTACCATCCATATCAAAAGGAAAGCTACGAGAGCTCTCCCGTGCGTTTGCTTGCTGTCCATATTTGCGTTACTCCTCAACCTCTCGCCGCAGAAGCTCTTCCAGGAGATTCCTCGAGATCGATGCCGTTCAGCCAGACACTTCCATCTCCGTCGGTAGAGACGATGCGGACCCGCACCGGATTTCTTCCATCGGCACAGAACTCAATCGGAGAACAAGCCGGCCCCTCCCCATCGATCCGCTTCCCCTTCCCCTGCGGCACAAAGCGGTTGGCGGAGCGCATCTCACCATCGGCATCCTCTACCGCGATATCCAGACAGACGGCCGGAGGCATTTTGGCGATATCGGCTTCGTGCTCCTTACCGGCCAGCGGGTCCATATTATTCGTGTCCGACTCCGGGCCGTGATGGTAGGTCTTCAACACATAGCGCCCCGCCTCCAGATCGATGAACTCCAGATTGAGCTCGCTCGGGGAGCAGACCCCATCTTCCGCCATAAAACCGAGGGGCCCCGGAACGTTCGATTCCCCCCTCCAGCGAAGGTTCTCTCCGGAAGCGCCGCGCAAAACGACCCGACCCAACCCGGAAAGATCGAAACTTGCCTCAGGGCCATCCTCACCCACCCACGGAGCCCAGCCGTACTGAATATGCTGCCTCTCCCCCCCAAGATCGACCTTCATCCGCGGCAGGTCGTAAATGGGCTGCGCTACCGCAATGAGAGCGTCCTCGCTATAGGGAACGCTCGCAAAGCGCACCTCACCCCCCTCCAGCCCCTCGGCTTCACCCCTGAGCACAATCTCCCCCGCGCCGAGACCGGCGCGCACCAGGACCGGTGCAATGCCGTCAAAACACTCCATCGGGTTCGACTCGATCTCAGCGCCTCCAACGATCTCAGCCGGCCCTTCGACCTCGAAGGCGACCCTCCCGGCGTAGTCGGTTACAGTCGTGCCGTGCCCATCGACCACGTGCGCAAAAGCCAGAACGATATCCGCCCCGTCGGCGACCAACTCACGCCCCTCCATATCCACCGACAGCTCCAGCCGAACCGGCGTTTCCGGCGTCCTCGCAGTCTCCGTCGCGACCACCTGTCCATCCTTCCATCCCCTGGCCGTCACCTCCCCCTCCTGCCAGCAGACCCGAAAGGTGAACGGGGGGCTGTTCAGATTCCCCTTCTGCGGATCTGCATCCGGACGCCGCCGCCCTGTGGAAGCTCCGTTGATGAGCAGTTCCACCTCGTCGCAGTTGCTGAAGACGCGGAGCTGTTCCATGCCCTCGCGCCAGGCATCGGCGATGTAGATCATAGGCTCGACCGTCAACTCCGACTGATACCAGTAGAAAACCGGTCGCGGTATGCGAAAGATATCCATCATACCACCGCGCGTCCTGTTGAGTTGACCGCCCGTCTGCGGATGGAAGGTGTAATAGGCGTGGGCCGTCCATGCCGCCATCCCAAAACGGAGCGGATCCCCCTTGTAGCGGGAGACGATGACCTGTGTCCGCTCGCCGTCCACCGAACTGCCGTGCTCCATGGCGAACAGTGGTTCCTCCAGTTCCCCGTCCATGTTCCCGTAGTCCATGTTCGAGTAGAAGTCGCAGACATCCGAGCGCTGCGATCCCGACCAGGCGCTGTGGTTGGAGGCGGTCAGGCGGGTGGGATCCTCCTCCTTGGCGGCGTAGTGCAACGGTTCGAACGGACCGCGATGGTTGATGCCTCCACCCCAGGCAAAGATACTCGGATGATTGCGGTGGTTGCGAACGGCCCGCCGCAGCGCCTCCTCCAGATTCTCGTTCCACTTCTCCGAGCCGAAGTCGATCCAGGTCGGCCCCTCTTCGTAGACCAGGATGCCCAGTTCATCGCACGCCTCGACAAAAGCGTTGTCGTGCGGATAGTGGGCCAGGCGGACGACGTTGAAGCCGGCCTGCTTGAACTGAAGCGCGTCCTTCCGATGCAGGGACTTCGGCACCGCATCCCCGATGTAGGGATACTGCTGATGCCGATTGGTGCCGATCAGCATCAGTTCCTCCCCGTTGAGAAGAAAACCGCCATCTTCGCGCAATTCGAATTCTCGGATACCCAATCGATTCTCAATACCATCGACCGCTTCGTCGCCGTCGAACACCTGGCAGTGAACCCTGTACAGATACGGCTCGTCGCACGACCACAGGTGAAGATCCTCGTCTATGCCGTCCACCTGCGAAAAAGTGTATTCCCCTCCGGCAGATATTTCGGCCGACTTCCGCATCCGCAGCACGACGCACCCTTCGGCATCGATCACCCTCGTCAGCAGCGTGCAGGCGCGCGGCTCGGCGTGTTCGTTCCGCACCGTCGTCTTCACGTCGATCGTGGCACAGTCCTTCTTCACAGTCGGGGTGGTGATGACGACACCGGCACGCAGGGATTCCCAGGGAAAGGGAATGTACAGCCGCTCCGTCTGCACCAAATAGGTCTCGCGATAGAGACCGCTGAAGAGGATACAGCAATCCTAATTGATTTGTGAAAAATATGTATAGTCATTCAATTTGGGAAAGTCGAAATATCGCTGCGTTTCGATGGCCTCTACGAATAAATCATTGACTTGCCCAAAGG